>Ga0208408_1000221_pt1 | contig 39900 bp, 41 predicted proteins | sample ETNtaG_4_FD_185776 | JGI IMG/M metagenome (GOLD analysis project Ga0208408, IMG submission 185776) | Marine microbial and viral communities from oxygen minimum zone, Eastern Pacific Ocean - ETNP201406SV67 (SPAdes) (version 2) | ecosystem: Environmental > Aquatic > Marine > Oceanic ... | reverse complement strand
CTCTCGGTGCGGAGCTTCTAAAATTTCAATTGTTTCTTCTTGACGTTTGCTGTACACCCACTGGACGCGACCGTTTCTTATGTACGAGTTTTGATTAGAAATTCTTGAATTCAATCGTTTAATTAAGATAGTCCTAAACAAGATGCGACTAAGTGGAAATAGTAGACAAAACCCTATGAAATCAGTGAAAAAGCCTGGAGTGAGCATTAAAACGCCGCCGAAAAGAATTAAAAGTCCATCTAATATTTGTCGTTCTGGCAACTGACCTTGGATAAGTTCATTTTGTGCTTTACGGAAAACGCTAAGTCCTTCACGTCGAACTAACCAAGCTCCTATAACGCTAAGAAAAATCAATAACCCGATTGTGTTAAATAGTCCGGTGGAATCAGCAACTTGGATCAATATCCATACCTCTATAAAAGGAATGATTAAAAATGCCGCTATGAGAAAAAACAAAGTCATGTGTTTATATTAGAGGTTTAGCGCTGCAGTTCTCATTGGTGCTCGTATCCTCAAATTTCCATGGTTTCAAAATATCCGCCTTCAGTTGATCAGTTAGCTAGGTCTTTGAAAGATACTGGCTTACCTCACCCTTTACTTGTTGATGCTGCAAGGTTGGCAATTTCAGAAGGTGATTCCGAAGATGTTCAAGTAAGGGCACGAAATATTGCTGAATTAATGGCAAGTAGTTTGCTTACTGATGTCGTTAATGCCACAGGTGTCTTGTTGCACACAAATATGGGTCGTGCCCCTGTAGATGTAACTATTAATTCTGGGAGATATACGAATCTAGAACTTGACCTTATAACTGGAAACAGAGGCTCAAGACAAGACCGAGTTCCGCTGCTGTTGGCTAAAGCTTGCGGTGCTGAAGCAGCAATAGTTGTTAACAATTGTGCTTCAGCCGTGATGCTCGTTCTCGCAGCTTTAGCAGAAGGAGAATCTGTTGGGGTTTCACGAGGAGAACTTGTAGAGATCGGTGGAGGGTTTCGGATTCCAGAGGTAATTACACAATCTGGAGCAAAATTAGTTGAGGTAGGGACCACGAACCGAACGCGGGTTAAAGATTTTGCTAAAGCTGTCACCAAAAGGAACGTTGTTTTAAACCTGAGTGTGCATCAATCAAACTATCGAATTGAAGGATTTACTGAATCAGTAAAAATAAGTGAATTAGCTGAACTTGATGTTCCGGTAGTTGCAGATATTGGGTCAGGGCTTCTTGATGCTGCTTGCCCTTGGCTTGAGTCTGGGCCACCTGCATGGTTAAGGAACGAACCTGCAGCTCGACAGACTCTTGAAGCGGGTGCTGATTTAGTTACTTTTTCAGGCGACAAATTACTTGGAGGGCCTCAGGTAGGAATTATTGCTGGCAAGGCTGACTTGGTTAAAGCTTGTAGTTCACATCCTTTAGCTCGGGCTTTAAGACCGGGAGGGTTAGTTCTGAATGCTTTAGAAAAAATCGTTTTGTCTTATTTGAATAGAGATGGGAATGCTATTCCTTTTTGGCGTATGGCTACTTTGACTGTTGAAGAACTTCACGCTCGTGCAGAAGTAATTAACCCGCTTTGGGTAGGCGACACTTTCTCTACTCCTGGTGGTGGGACTCTTCCTGGGGTTGAGATACCTTCTGTAGGTTTAGTTGTGCCGGGTGATTATTCAGAATCTTTGCGTCTTAATGATCCACCGATTATCTGCCGTGTAGTTGATAACAGCACAATTTGTGATCTTCGTACTGTTCATCCAGATGATGATGAGGTTGTTGCTGCTGCACTTGAAGCAGCGGTGAGCTAATGCATGTCATTGCAACTGCCGGACATGTTGATCACGGAAAATCAACTCTTGTTAAAGCGCTAACTGGTGTTGATCCTGATCGTTTTAACGAAGAGAAAGAGCGTGGCTTAACAATTGATCTTGGATTTGGTGTTATGCAACTGCCGTCTGGTAACTCGATCTCTCTAATTGATGTCCCAGGACATATCAGGTTCATAAAAAATATGTTGGCAGGTGTGGGCTCTCTTAAAGCATGTATTTTTGTTGTTGCCGCGACTGAAGGGTGGAAGCCACAATCTGAAGAACATTTACGAATTTTGGAATTACTCGGTGTGAAACATGGAGTCGTTGCTTTAACGAAAATCAATTTGTGTGACGAAGATTTAGTTGAACTTGCACAGTTAGAGGTTGAAGATCATATAGCAGGTACTTTTTTAGAAGGTGTTCCCGTTGTTCATATAGATGCATTAGATGGACTCGGGATTAGTGAGTTGCGTGATGTTTTAGATGACCTCGTAAGAAAATTACCGATTAGTGAAGATACGAGTCGTCCCCGTTTATGGATTGACAGAGTTTTTGCGGCAAAAGGGGCGGGAACGGTTGTCACTGGGACACTTACTGGTGGTTCTTTAAAGGTTGACGATGAGTTGGAACTTTTACCACAACACCGTCGAGTAAGAGTTCGATCTTTACAAAATCATCATGAGGAATGTTTTGATTTACCGCCCGGTAGCCGTTGCGCCTTGAATTTGTCAGGAGTAAGTCACGATGAGTTAGCAAGGGGTGATGTTTTAGTTAGTTATGGACAATGGCATGAAGCCACGATTTTTGATGCTTCGCTTTATGTCTTAAAGCAGTTAGACCACTCTGTTTCAAGAAAAGGGGCTTACGTTTTATACGTGGGTTCAGGAGAACACTCAGTCCGAATGCGTGTCCTTGGCTCTAATGAGTTAATACCGGGTTCAAATGGAATGGTGCGGTTTTATGCATCAACTGGTTTGCCTCTTCTACCTGGCGACCGGTTTATTCTTCGAGAAAGTGGTCGCTCCGAAACTATTGGGGGTGGTGAAGTTCTGGATGTTGACCCTCAATTAAATGCAGTTGCCGCACACCCAGATCTTTCTGTTGAGCGAGTTATCAAAGAACGTGGTTGGGTTGAGGCAACTGAATTGGAGCGTTTAACCGGTAAAAAAATTCCTTCTGATGTGGGTAAATGGGTTGTTGACCCTTTCATCTTGCAGAAAACATTAGAGAAGATTCGTGAGGAAGTTAACCTAGCTGGCCCTCTTGGTTTAGATTTATCTCAATTAGATGAGCGTGATCGTGCCGCTGCAGAATTATTAGGTGATCTGAAATTCAATGGTGGACGTTTAATGGTGGCAGATTCTTTGGACTCTTTATTAGATCATCCTTTTGTTGAAAAGTTAAATGAATTACTTTTTACTCCTCCTGATCCGGAAGGGATTGATAGAGCAGAATTAAGAGAATTAGTTCGTCGGGGTGACGTAATTGAGCAAGACAGTATATTTTTTTCTCCTGTTGCACTTGAAGCAGCTGGGAAACTTGCTGCTGAACTTTTGAAGAAAAATCCAGAAGGTTTTACTGTCTCAACTTTTAGAGAATCTGCTGGGAACACGCGTAAACATGCTTTGCCTCTTTTAGGGCTTCTTGATTCAACGGGTGTAACTCGTAGGCGCGGTGACGTTCGTATTGGTGGCCCGCGGCTTCCCTCTATTTAGATTAAGTTTTTGTTGAAGTGTAAAGTCCGAGCATTTCTCGTCTTTCAATGCCGCTAGTTCCGCCCCAAATTCCGTAAAGTTCACGTATTGCTAAAGCATGACTGAGGCAATCTTCGCAAACTATGCAACTATTACAAATTTTCTTTGCTTGTACTTCGCGGCGGCGTCTTTCATCTCGTCTTTCATTTGGAGAATATGGGAAAAAATTTTGAGATTGCGGGCCGCGACATGCTGCTAGATCTCTCCACTGACTCTGACTAACTTGATCTCCTAGCATCAATCCCCCAATTGTAGGAACACAAGTAAAGTGTCTTATTATTTTGTACTTGATTGAGAAAATTATTTCGCATTGGGCGAGTTTATGACAACATTTTTTTAATTTTTACTTTCTATTTCAGTCTTTCTGTCTGCTCTATTTATCGCTGCAACGACAAGCTCTGCAGATGCAACAGGTTCAAATTGGGAAATGACAAAGATGCGTTACCTGCACCGGGCCCTGAAGAAGACTGTGGGTGGCCTTGGTGGATCTGGTTCCTTCTCGGAAATATGTCTTGGATGACTATCCGTTACATTATTAAACACATGAAAGAAGATGAAGAAGTTGAGTAATTGATCTAAATAAAGATTTATTTGTTTTTTGATCTATCTCTATAATCTTTTGCAGCACCCTCTTCTGGTTCTACTTCAAGCCACAACCCGTCAATACCCGCTACACGTATTGGTTCTCCAACCTCAATGGGGGTTGCCCGGTTTGTTGTCGCTCGCCATACAGCTTCACGAACTTTAACTAAACCATTCGGAGATAATGGTTCTATTGCCTCGCCCATCTCTCCTATCATCCATTCTCGTCCAATGGTTGGGCTAGAAAATCTAGTTCTTACCATGGAGGGCATCCCTGCAGCCATACCCGCGAATGCCCCAACTATTCCAACTACTAAAGTGATCCACGAAAGTGGAGTTCCATCAAATAAAAATAGTGACCCAAAAAGTAACGAAATAGTTCCTATCGCTGTCCATGTTCGTGGAACTCCGGCTTGGATATCAATGGAATAACTTAGAAAAGCCAGCACGAGAAGAAGGATGCCCCACCAACGAGTTGGAAGCACATAAAGACCATACGTACTGAATAAAAAGCACCCTGCCCCGAGAACTCCAGCGATCCCTACACCAGCGGTAAAAAACTCAAAAACAAGTAACCCGAGTCCAACAATGAGTAGAAGATAGGCCACAGCAGGGCTAGCTACTGTATGAAAAAATTGTTTTATGATATCTAATTTTTTGAATCGTGTTTGTGTAATTGGTTCAACTGTGGGTGGATCAACAGTTTCATCAATGACAACTTCAAATCCGTCTATCCCAAAGAGATGGTCTGGTAAAACTGGAGATTGGCGAGCTAATTCTCTTTCTAAGGCCTCATTGAAACCAACAGTTTCCGTTATTAAGTCAGTATCAACTGGCAAGTCAAAAGGTTGATAATTCGAATTTGGAGGAAATATTGAATCGCCCATCGCACCAAATCGAGCACCAGGTGAAATTCCAACGTCATCACCTAATCCAACTAACTGAGCCATAGGGCCTGTAGCTCGACTCCCAGATGGTCCAATCCAAAAAGAAATAGGTACCGGTGCATCAAGAATGTGATCAGCTAAATCAATTAATGCTTTATCTGAAACAACTGCCCCAGTGCTGTTTACTTGAAAAACGATCGCCAAGGTTTCTGTCGGATCAATGTTGCTTAGCGTGTCAATCATCATGCCTGTCAAGACCGGGTCAAGCAAGCCGCTTATTTCTATTACTTCCACTGCACGTGATGGTCCAGATAAATCGTTAAATGGTATTTGTTCCTGATCGTCTTTGCTTCCTTCGCCATGGTCAGCAAATGCTGGAACCGTAAAGATTGAAAGTCCAATTGCGATAAGTAACAGTGCTAAAAGAAAAGTAAATCGTCGTGACACGTGAATCTCGCTAAGGGTGGATGATTAGATTATCTAGCGTAGAGGCACGCAGATAAGAGCCCTCAATCAGAGTTTGGATTTGTGAGAGCTTCTACGGCTTCTTCAATTGTTTCACAAACTGGAACGATGCGATCAAATCCGGTGGTGTGTAAAAGTCGAGTTAACGCCGGTCGATTACATGCCACGGAAACATCGCCTTCATTTTCTCTTGCTCGACGGATGCCGCCAATTAATGCTCCAAGTCCAGCTGAATCCATGAAAGGTACATCTGAAAGGTCGACAAGTATGAATCGATGTTCAGATAATTGTGTAAGTGATTCTCTGAATTGGGCGACTGTGTAAGCGTCAAGTTCTCCAATGGGGCGACACGAAACATAATTGTCGTGATGTTCAACAGCAATCTCTAACACTAGTTCTCCTGCTCTGTTTGTCTTATATATCAGATGCTAGGCCGATAAAGAGACAATCTGCACTACCCATAACGTAACTGTGTGGTTATCACTCCGATACGCTCCTATTTATGGGTAATTCTTCTGTTCTGTTAGTTGCTACCAGCGTTGAGCGAACATACCAAGAAGTAGAGGCTGCACTAAGTGGCGATTACGAAGTGGTAAGACTTCAAACAGGTAAGGACGTTATTGAAGCAATTTATACGCATAACCCTGCTGTGATAATTCTTGATTTACAAATTGGGAATATGGGTGGTGTAGCTACCTGTCTTGAGGTGCGTTTAGAAAGTCGAGCTGAAAGAATTCCGGAACAAAAAGTATTTTTACTGCTAGATCGAGAAGCTGACGTTTTTTTAGCTCAAGAGGCTGAAGCTGATGGTTGGATAGTGAAACCTATTGATCCATTGGCTTTACAACATTTAGTGGTGACAGAAACCATTAGCCAATAGCAGCTCAACTCAATAGTGCAAATTGACTTCTTCGGGTAGTGGCGCAGATTGGTAGCGCGCCTCGTTCGGGGCGAGGAGGTCGTGGGTCAAATCCCGCCTACCCGACCAAAGTAAAACATTACTTTCAAGTTTTTTGATGCTTATCGATCAATGCGTCGTGCTTTGAGAATCCGTCGTCTTTGACGCTCTGAACACCCGCCCCATACTCCATGGTCAATGTGGTTATGGAGCGCGTACTCAAGGCATGATTTACTTACTGAACAGTTTTCGCAAATACTCTTAGCGTTAATAACTCCCATTCCGTCACTGGGGAAAAAAACATCAGAAGAGAAATCTGTACAGGCGCTTTGTTCCATCCAAATTTTATTCATTTTTCTTAAAAGTAACGAAAGTTAGGATCACAAATAGCTTTGTTTCTATGTTCTAAACCCGCATTACTACTAGTTATAAAACGTGAAACCTTAACAACTGAGGCTCTAGCTCTTTGAGTTCTTTTTTTCATTATTTTCTCCTTTTTTTAGTTTCTTTTCGAAACCCTTCAAATAGGAGATGACTGAAATGCAAAAATCTAACAAGTTGGATCAAATATTTTTAAAACTTTGCAATAAGCATTTGCAATTTAAATCCGCGTACTTGGCTACTACTGAAATCAAATTAACTTTCAAGTAGTTCCGGTTGGTAGCTCATTTTGTTTTAAAAAGATAGACATAAATTTAAATCTCACCGGCAAAACCACTCCGAATCTCAATATTGAAGATCTTGATTTGCTGAACTATAAGTAAGAAGCAACACATTTCAGAAAGACAGGCAAATGAATTTATTAATAATTGCAAATGGAGTATCTGATTATGATTCTTGGCGACAGGTTTTTGATGAAGATTCTCCTGATCGAGACAAATTTTCTACTTCAATGGTGGCAGGGCCAATAGATGATAATCAAGTAGCAATCGTTGCCTATGGGGTTGACATGGAAGGTATGGCGGCATTCATGGGGGCTCCTAAATTTGAAGAACGAACAAGTTCTGTGCAAGGTGGGGTAACGATTTATGAGATCTCTGAATTAACCCCATAGAGTCAGAAACTAGAAATAGTTATTGAAATTTCAGATTTCACCAGTTTTTGAAGAGATAGTGGGATCAAGGTGATGATAATCACCGGCTTCTTCTGCATAAATATTTAACTCTGTGATTAGTCCTGTGGGTTGATCAAGACATCCAGCAGGTACCGCAAAAAAATCTTCACGCGTAGTATCAGACCAAAGAAGTGAAGATCCACATTTTGAACAAAATCCATACCGAACAGTTGAGGTTCGTTGATACCAATTTAATGTTTCTTTTTTTTCAAAAAATATGTCTTTAATTAAAACTGCAGTTGCCGCCATGTGATGGCCTGTAAAGCGCCGGCATGGCTCGCAATGACAGTTGACTACATTTCGTAAAGGGCCAGTGATCCGATAACGAACCCCTCCACATATGCACCCACCGGTAGCAGTTATCTTTTCGTTATTTGTCATAAACAAAGCGTGACACAATCACCTATCTTCTGGAAGGATCCTTACTGGCGGCTTCAAGGACACATTTGAATTTATGTAAAGATACAAAATAAGGTATTGAGGTAAACGATGTCAGATTATGCATATAGCAGTGCTATTGAAACAGCATCTGCAATAGCGAATGGTGATGTTTCGAGTCGGGAATTGCTCGAAAGCGCTTTAAATAGAGTTGACCATTTTGATGGACCAATAAATGCGGTTGTGGCTCTTGATGCTGAACGGTCTTTAGAGGCGGCTGATCTTGCTGACCAGGCTGTTGCTGATAACAAACCTTTAGGCCCTTTACATGGAGTTCCGATAACCATAAAAGATAGTTTTCAAACTGAAGGGTTAGTTACTACTTCTGGATCTCCTCAATTAGCTGACTTTTCTCCCAGTCTTGATGCAGATCCAGTGGCTCGCTATAAGTCGGCTGGAGCAATTGTTTATGGAAAAACAAATCTGCCAATTTGGGCTGGAGATGTGCAGACATACAACAAAGTTTATGGAACAACTAATAACCCTTATGACATTGAAAGAACTCCTGGTGGTTCTTCAGGTGGTTCAGGAGCTTCTCTAGCTGCGGGTTACACCCCACTTGAGTTGGGTTCAGATATTGGGGGTTCAATCCGGATTCCAAGCCATTGGTCCGGAGTGTGTGGGCATAAACCAAGTTATGGAATTGTTTCTGGACTCGGTCAAATTCCAGGAATGCCTGGGACTCTAAGCCAAGCCGATATAGCAGTTGTTGGTCCTATGGCTCGAGACGTTGACGATCTTGAACTTGCACTTGATTTGCTTGCTGGGCCTAACGATTGGAATCAAACTGCATATTCTTTAAATTTGCCTACTCCTCGGCATAAAAATATTTCTGACTTTCGTATAGGTGTTTGGATAGATGAAGAAACTGCACCAGTCAGCGGTGCATATAAAAATCTTCTCTTAAATGCAGCAAGTACTTTAGAAAATGCCGGCGCCTACGTTAGTTATGAGGCAAAACCAGATTTTTCTTTTGAAAAATCTATCGATACCTTCTGGAGACTTCTTTCAGCTGCTGAAGCAGGGACTTGGACTCTTTCTGAACTTGAAGAAATTGCTGAAAAACAAAAATCTCCACAGGGTGAACTCGGTATTTGGCACGCTGCTTTGCGTCATCGTGAGTGGTTAAGTTGGAATGAAAGAAGAATGCAACAACGAGCAAAGTGGCGAGAGTTCTTCTTTGACTTTGATGCGGTGTTACTTCCAGTAACGCTTGGTGAAGCTATTCCACATGATCATTCTTCACCGTTTACTCTTAGAAAAATTTTAGTTGATGGTATTGAGCGGTCATATAGCGATCAAATGAAATGGATGGGCCTTACAGGAGTTTCTTGGTTGCCTGCGACTGTCGTGCCAGTGGGAATGATTGATGGTTTACCTGTTGGAGTTCAAATCGCTGGACCGTTTCTTGAAGATCGCACTTCTTTAGCGGTCGGTCGATTTTTATTAAAAGAACTTGGTGGATTTAAGAAACCTAATGATTTTTAGCAACTCAGTCATACCAGTTGATGGCTGACCGCATTGTGGCTTCGAATTCCTCGAAGCTCATTGCTGTTTTAGTGGCATCAATTAACTGCGCGTCTTCTCCAACCAATGTCCGAAATGGTGCTGATGGGTTGGTTGCCGCATTAACGATGGCATCAGCAACCAACTGAGGGTCTGGGCGCACACCGTTCCCGTCAAGGCTTGTTAGCGATTCTCTAAATTCTTGGGCTCGCTGTTCTTGAGGTGAACCGGCCCAACTTTCCGGTCTAATGATGTTGTCAAAAAATCCTGTTTGAAACCTTCCGGGTTCTATTAGGTGAATACGGATTCCTAATTGTGATACTTCAAAGTGTGCAGCTTCGCTTAATGCTTCAAGTGCATATTTTGATGCTGAATATGCCCCGCTGTAAGGAGACGCCACTCTTCCAGCGATACTGCTGACATTGACAATTACGCCACTTCCGCGACTGCTCCATGTTGGGATTACTGCTCTCATTGTTCGTAATGGCCCCAAAACATTAGTTTCGAGTTGTTGCAGCATTAATTCATCGTCAATTTGTTCTATTGCTGCTTGTACTTCAAATCCGGCGTTATTGATAAGAACGTCAATTTCGTCTGGATGTTCAATACATGCCGCAATTGATTCGAGGCTAGTCACATCTAACTGTTTTATTTCAAGAGAAAGTTGCTCTTTTTCTGTAATTTCTAATAGTTCTTCACCTTTGGAAAGGTTTCTCATTGTTGCAACTACGTGATGCCCGTTTCGAGCTAGAGACAATGCTGCTAATTTCCCAAAACCACTATTGCTTCCTGTTATAAGTACCTGTGCCATTTAGTCACTCTAGTGGAGATATCGAATGCTTAAGAGTTGTGTGAAAGTGGATCTGAAAGAGTAATCATTCCATCTGGAGTAGCAAGTTGATTAACGAGTTCACTTTTGCGAAATGGTGGTAGCCAACTATTTAAGTTTTGGATTGCTTCTGTCATTAAAGGGTGTTCAGTAAGTGGATTTTGTTCATTTGGATCATTTTTAAGATCGAAATAAATTGCGGGGTATCCTCCAAATTTTACAAGTTTTGTATTTTCTGTTCGCTCAACCACGAGATGACATTTATCAAGAGGTAAATCAATCATGTTTGCAAATATTCGGTAGTCAAATTCCCAATGAGTTCTGTCTCTCCATTTGGAAGCCTTTCCTTCTTCTAAAAATGGTTTTAAAGACCGTCCTTGACATTGTTCTGGAATTGGTAGATCCGCTAAATCGAGAAGAGTTGGCATGATGTCAACATTTTCTGTGAATTCTTCAATTACTTGTCCTTTTGGTCCGTTTATTTGGGGGCTACGAATAATCAGAGGTATGTGGAAAGCTTGATCGTGAAAACCCATTTTTGAAAATAAATCATGATCTCCGAGCATTTCTCCATGATCGGAAGTAATAGCAACCACCGTGTGATCTTCTACTGGGGATACAGCTTCTAAAAGTCTGCCGATTTGGTTATCGACTTCTGTGACCATTCCGTAATAAGTTGCACGAACTTGTTGAACTTCTTTCGGATCATCTGGGATGTCTAAGAAACGTAATTGAGTGAGAGTGTTAAGGAAAGGGTGGCTTATATCTCCTTTTAGGAGCGGGTCAGGGACTTCTTGAGGGTCATACATGTCATTAAACGGTGCAGGTACGTGAAATGGAGGGTGTGGTCGGTAGAGAGAAACATGAAGAAACCATGGTTCGGGAAGATTTTCTAATTTTTCTATGACTTTTTCTATGACGAACGCTGTTTCCGTTTCGTCTGCAGAGAAAGTTGAAGGGGGCCAAGTTTGCCCTTTCCCTTCCGGTATGGATACGTCTTCTCTTGGTTTTAGAAACTTTTCACGATCAGATATGTCATGGCCTTTTTCTTTAAGCCACTGGTACCAAGATTCTCTTTCTTCAGGTAGTTCAAGAGCGACCGTAAATCCAGGCAGAGGGCCTTCATAGGTAGATAGTCGAGGATCGTCAGCATCATTTACAGTTCGTGGGTCAATTGTCGTATCGGTGTGTCCAAAGAGTTGAGGGTCGTAACCGCCTGCTCGTGCTTCTAAAGCTAAATTAGTTAAATCTGCATCAAGGGGGGTTCCGTTAAAAACAACTCGGTTGGTGTGTTGATATGTCCCCGTCAATAAGCAAGCGCGACTAGGTGCACAAGGTGAGGCTTGCGTATGGTGAGCTCTAAAAAGAGTTCCTTCTGCAGCGAATTTATCGAGATTTGGGGTCTGTATAAGTGAGTTTCCGAATGCGCCTAAACTGTCAGCTCTCCACTGATCAATCGTTACTAAGAGAATGTTTGGTAATGGTCCCACTCGCGCATTGTGTCACATCATTTCTCTTTTAAAAGTATTTTGTGAAATATTTTTTTCATATTAAAGACAATGAACAATAAATCTCTCTGATTGAGTTAGGGTCGCGCCGATGAAGAGGATACAAAATATGCCCACCGGACGGTCTTTAGGTTTATTAATGGCTGGAACTGGAATGTTTTTAGTTTCGAGTGACTCTTTATTTATTCGAATTGCACAACCCTCAAGTGGCTGGACAATTGCGTTTATGGCCGGCGTGTGGTCTGTCCCTGTAGTAGCAATCGCTGCATGGCGAACATATGGCAATCAACTTTTTCATGAAATAAGAAAGCATTTAAAAATACTCTGCTTTACAGGATTGCTTGCTTCTTTTAGCACCACCGCTTTCACTATTTCTGTGACTCTCACTGATGTATCAAATGTGGTAGCTATCCTGGCAGCTGCACCAATTTTGGCAGCATTTTTCGCCCGCTTAACTATTAGCGAACACACTTCCCGGCGCACGTGGAAATCAATCGCTGGCACTGCCGTTGGGGTTCTTGTAATTGTTGGTGGATCCATGTCCGGAGGTGGAATTGGCGGAGATCTTTTAGCTCTTGCCGGAATTAGTGGGTATGCATTTAACCTCACAATTTGGCGCCGTTACCCAGATTTGCCACGAATACTTGTTGTACTTGCAGCAGCAATTTTTATCGTAATTGTTACTTCTATTCCTGCCGCTCCTTCAAAGATGGATAGTGATGCGTTTTTAGCAACTTTAGCCATGGGTGCATCATTCGGTCCTTTAGCGCGATTCTTACTAGCTAGCTCTACCCGATACGCGCCCGCTGCAGAAGTTAGTTTGTTTACTCCCATTGAAACTGTTTGTGCTTCTATCTGGGCTTGGCTTTTCTTTAGCGAAATTCCAACTGACGCAACCATCATTGGAGCGGTTGTTATTGTCGGTGCTGTTACTTATGGGATTACTGGACCAGCATCTGAAGTTGTTCCAGAATTAGATCCTCATCCTTAAATTAAACAGTGCCGCGAGTTAAATGCTGAGCCAATGCGTCACGTGCAGAGGAACTAGGAGCGCTTTCTATTAAACGTACTATCGACTCGCGACGTCCCAAAATTGATAAAAGATCAACAGCCAAAGTGTCCGCAAGACATAAGAGGTCAAGACGTGATCCTTCAGTAAGTGGATCTGCAATAAGACCATCCACAGTTGGTCCGGAAGAAAGTTCAGCTCGAAGTAGTTTCAAAGCTGCATTTTCTAACTCATCAAGAGCATCTAAAGCTTGTAATACATGCGTTGCTTGATCGTCGCTTAACACTCTACAATTCTGCTCTATCTTGTCGTTGCTATCGGGGATACTTCAGCAACGATGCATTACGGTAATCACATGGATTTAAATAATGTTCAAGAGCTTGTAGAAAATTTATATGGGGAGATGGATAAAGAGCGTGGGCTTCCTCCAACTGTCGCTTGGCTTTGTGAAGAAGTTGGCGAACTTGCTCAAGCGGTTCGAAAAGGTTCTAAAGAAGAACAACTTCATGAACTAGGTGACGTGTTGGCTTGGTTAGCTAGTTTGGCCAATCAACTTGACCTATCCCTCAATGACGCAATTAGTCGTTATGTTACTAACCCGCCTTAAGACCTACGTTTAAGAAGTTCTTCAGCGATTTGGATTGTATTAAGCGCTGCACCTTTACGAAGATTGTCGCCTGAAAGGAAGAGAGCTAAACCATTCTCTACTGTTTCGTCTGTTCGGATACGACCAACAATTGTAGGATCGGTTCCTGCAGCATCAATTGGAGTAGGAACATCTGATAAAACAACTCCTGGAGAATCTGCCAATAACTCTGTAGCTCTTTCAGGGGTGAGTGGTTTATTAAACCTTGCATGTATTGAAAGTGAATGTCCCGTAAAAACTGGAACTCTTACACATGTACCAGACACTTTAAGGTCTGGGGCTCCAAGTATTTTTCTACTTTCATTTCGAAGTTTTTGTTCTTCTTCAGTTTCTTCTCGCCCATCGTTAATAAAGGAACCTGCATGAGGAATAACGTTGAAAGCGATAGCTCGCGGAAATGACGAAGGTTCTGGAAATTGGACAGCTCTCCCGTCATGTGTAAGTGACGGGGCATCATCAATTACTGAACGTACTTGAGATACCAATTCTTCTACTCCAACTAGTCCTGCTCCTGAGACTGCTTGATAAGTAGCAACCACTAATGCCTCTAAGCCTGATTCTCGATGTAATGGAGCAAGAACTGGCATAGCTGCCATTGTTGTGCAATTGGGATTTGCGATAATTCCTTTTGGAATATTGTCTAAATCTTGGGGGTTAACTTCAGAAACAATCAATGGAACTTCTGGATCGTTTCTCCATCCGGATGAATTATCAATAACAGTAACTCCTGCTTCTGCCATAACAGGGGAATATTGAAGCGATGCAGTTTTACCAGCGCTAGCCAGAGCTATATCAATTCCTGACCAATCTGCTGTAGCAACATCTTCTACAACTATGTTTCTATCTTTCCATTCCAACGTGGTGCCAGCAGAGCGAGATGAAGCAAAAAATCTCAAATCTCCGACTGGAAACTCTCTTTCGGAAAGAAGTTGCCTCATGACAGTACCTACTTGTCCAGTGGCTCCAACGACTGCAATATTTAAATTAGAAGAACTCATACCTACAGGCTACCTAACGAGTTTGTCTTGGCAAGCAGATTTACGATACTGATAATTCAAATGCGGCATGTAGTGCCTTTACTGCATCTTCGGCGCGACTTTCTTGAACTACACAACTTATTCGGATTGCCGAAGTAGAAATCATTGCGATATTTATTTCTTCGGATGCCAACACTTCAAACATCTTTGCTGCCACTCCCGGGTTCGTGCGCATACCGGCACCAATTACACTCACTCGAGCTATTTGAGGGTCAACTGATACACCTTGGGCTTGGAGTTCTTCAACTATTTGATTTGTTATCTCTTCCACATGCGGTATGTCATCATGTGGAATGGTGAATGAGATATCTGTAACTCCATGATCTGAAACGTTTTGGACAATCAGGTCAACGTTGATATCTCGATCAGCTAACGATCGAAATACTTGAGCTGCTACACCAGGTTTATCTGGTACTCCTGAAATAGTCATTTTCGCTTCTGATACGTCATGCGTAACCGCTGAAACGATCGCTTGTTCCATATTAGGTTCCTCCTCAGTTACCCACGTTCCTTCTTGCCAAGTAAACGCTGATCGGACATGTAGTCGCACCCCATGGGTACGAGCATATTCAACTGAACGCATTGCAGGCTTTGGGCAACCTGTTGCGGTCATTTCAAGTAATTCTTCAAAAGAAACGGTGTTCATTTTCCTTGCAGAAGGTACCACTCGAGGATCAGTAGTAAACACCCCAGTGACATCAGTGTATAGCTCACAAACATCTGCATTTAATGCGTGCGCTAAAGCAACAGCCGTAGTGTCGGAACCGCCTCTACCGAGAAAAGTAACGTCATTATCTGTTGAAACACCTTGGGATCCACCCACAACAGCAACTCGTCCAGCATCAAGTGCTTCTTGAACTCGCTCAGGTCGCACTTCAAGAATTTTCGCATTTGTATGTGTTGTATCAGTAAGAAAACCAGCCTGACTTCCCGTAAATGAATCAGCTGGAATACCAAGATCATGTAACGCCATGCACATAAGAGCAGTAGCTTTGCGTTCTCCGGCAGTTATTAACATGTCCATTTCTCTTCCGGGATGTGTAGATGAAACGTCATCTGCTAAACGTAAAAGCTCATCAGTTTCTTTTCCCATAGCTGAAACGACCATCACTATTTGATCGCCACGACGAAGAGTTCTTGAAACATGTTCGGCGACCTCGCGTATACGGTCAGGGTCACCAACCGCTGTTCCTCCAAACTTTTGTATCACTAAAGTCATATCTACAGGATAACTTAGAGCACTCTCTAGCGAGGTATGGGTTTTTTTAATGAACTAGTTGTCGGGATTGTTAGGGTTCTTGGTCATGAGTAGAAAAGTTAAACCTTTTAGAAAAAGCATCAATACAAATCGTCATTCATCAGTAATACGGGTTACTAGTGTTATTTCAGTAGTAGCCATGGTTGTTACAGCGGGAACCATTCTTTTTTTATTTCTCTTTGATAATGACAAAAGCGATGAGATCCCAATCCCCACCGTTGTTGAAGAAGTAACGAGTTGTCCCGCCGACGATGGGAGTCAAGACCAGCAACTTCTTTTTGAGAGAAGACCGATTTGGTGTTTAGAGAGTGGACAGACTTATACCGCAATTTTTAATACTTCTGAAGGTGAAATACGAGTTTCGCTTGATACTGACAGGACACCTGAAACAGTTAATAATTTTGTAGTTCTAAGTAGATTCAAATATTACGACAACACCTTATTGTTTAGATTTGATCCTTCACTTGCGATCATCCAAGGTGGATCTCCTCACACTAATGATTGGAGTGATCCTGGCCCTGGCTACACCATCCCAGATGAAGGCGGTCTCTTTTCAACAAGCGGAGGATCTACTTTTGGACCATTTACTTATGAGGCAGGCCAATTAGTTATGGCCCGTAGTGCGGGACCAAATTCTTCCAGCGCTCAATTTTTTCTTACTACAGGCACCGAAGTTGCCGTTCTTAATGGACAGGGAAGTTACATCGTTTTTGGGGAAACAGATCAAGAAGGTTTAGACGTCCTTAAAGCAATGATGGATCTTTATGAGGAAGATGAAACTTCTCCTTATGGTGGTGGGCCAGTCCGCGATGTTGTCTTAAATTCAATTGAGATTGTCACTGAACCGATAGTTGACTGAGTGGTTCGATTTTAGCTGTGGGTATAGAACCTGAAGAAAATATTTGGTTATTCCCTCCAGCATCAACTGCTGACGAATACGGTTTTGTTGCGGCAGGAGCAGATATCACTCCAGGCACTTTGTTAGCGGCGTACCGTAACGGTTTATTTCCTATGCCAATAAAAGAAAACGGGATGATGGGATGGTGGTCACCAGACCCTCGTGGTGTATTACATCTTGATGATTTAAACGTAAGCCGTTCTTTAGGGAAATCATTAAAGAGTTTCGAAATTAAAGTTGATACTGCTTTTGAGGAAGTAGTTATTTCATGTGCTGATCCAAATCGCCCAAAAGGGTGGATTGATGAACAGATAATTTCTGCTTACCTTGATTTGCATAATCTTGGTTGGGCTCATTCTGTTGAAGCTTGGGATGAAGATGGGTTAGCCGGTGGGCTTTATGGAGTGAGTATCGGTGGGTTATTTGCTGGTGAATCAATGTTTTATCGTCGAAGTGACGCTTCAAAAGTTGCTCTGGTCGGTTTAGTGGACTTGATGAATGATGGTGAGGAGCGATTAATTGATGTTCAGTGGTTAACTGACCATCTTCGGGCATTGGGGTGTTCTGAGATGGAACGAAAGCAATATTTGAGAAAAGTAAGTGAGTTAACTCTGCTAGAAAGCCCTAAATGGGGTAGTTAATGGTGTGGGACGAGTTGAAGTTTTGTGGTTTATCTACCCACCAACGCCCTGAGAATCTCCACGTCGTTGATTGACCTGAGATTGTTGGCGTTATTGGTTCGGGCCAGAGCTCTTGATATGCGAGAATGATCGCTTCAATTTCGTCTTGGTTGGCTCCAGGAACTTCAATTTGGATAGGTGCGACGTTTGGCATTTTAAAGTGGAACGTTTCCATGTTTGCGTTGAGGAATATCGGATCGTTTCGTGGAAAGAACTTCAAGTCCGGCGATTAACCGAGATCTTGTTTCAGAAGGATCAATAACTTCGTCAATGAAACCTCTTTCTGCTGCTACGTATGGGCTTGCAAATTTTTCTGTGTATTCATCAACAAGTTCAACACGTCGCGCATCTGGATCAGACGCAGCTTCGATTTCTCTTCTATAAACAATTTCGACAGCTCCTTGTGGTCCCATTACAGCTAATTCTGCTGAAGGCCAAGCTAAAGAGAGATCTGATCCGACAGATTTGGAATCCATTACGACATACGCACCTCCATAAGCCTTTCTGGTAATTACTTGTATACGTGGAACTGTTGCCTCGCAGTAGGCATAGAGGAGTTTTGCTCCATGTCGGATTATTCCGCCATATTCTTGATCAACACCTGGAAGAAAACCGGGAACGTCAACAAATGTAATTAGAGGAATGTTGAAGGCATCACAGGTTCGAACAAACCGTGAAGCTTTTTCAGCAGCTTGTATATCTAAAACACCTGCTAAAACCATGGGTTGGTTACCAACGACTCCAACGCTTCGTCCATTTAAACGGCCGAAACCGCACACGATGTTTTGTGCCCAAGAAGAGTGGTATTCGAAAAAATCATTGTCATCTAATACTTCTGTGATTACTTCTTTCATGTCATATGGCATGTTTGGACTATCTGGCATTAGATCATTTAATTCGGGGCATGAACGTTCTGATGCATCTTCGCTAGGCATTAATGGCGTTACTTCAAGGTTATTTGAGGGGAGATATGAAAGAAGTATTTTGACTTCGTCAAGCACTTCTTCTTCTGTTTCTCCTACAAAGGTAGATACACCGGATTTAGTTGAATGGCTCGATGCGCCGCCGAGTTCTTCAAGGGTTATTTCTTCACCGGTGACTGTTTTTACTACATCAGGTCCGGTAATAAACATGTGTGATTTCTCTCGAACCATAAAAATAAAATCTGTCATTGCGGGGCTATATACCGCCCCGCCTGCACAAGGACCAAGTACAACGCTGATTTGTGGGATAACTCCGGAAGCTTGAACGTTTCGCCAAAAAATTCCTCCATACCCATCAAGGCTTACTACTCCTTCTTGGATACGAGCTCCTGCTCCGTCATTTAATCCGATCATTGGGGCTCCAACTGATTGGGCAAGATCCATAACTTTATGAAGTTTTTGTGCAAATACTTCTCCGAGAGCTCCACCAAATACCGTGAAATCTTGTGAGAACACAAAAACTTTTCGTCCATCTATTGTTCCCCATCCCGTAATAACTCCATCGGTATATGGGCGTTCTTCAAGACCGCTGTCGTGTGCTCTATGCCGTACGAGCATGTCAATTTCATTGAATGATCCCGGATCAAGGAGATAATCGATACGTTCACGGGCAAGCATTTTCCCTTTGTCGTGTTGTCGCTGAACAGCTCTCTCAGAGCCGGCTTGAAGTGCTTCTTCTTTTCGGCGACGTAAATCGTCTAAACGTTCGTTCATTGAATATTGACTCATTTGATTCACAGGGTACCGAAAGAAATCCTTCGGATCGCGATATTCGCTATTTGATTAGTTTCTTGAGGTTGCAATCAACTCTGCTTTTTCGAAGATTTTTTGAGCATCAAGGTGTTCACACATGTCTAAAAAATGTGATTTTGGACCGGTCCAAAGTAATTCATCAACGTTTTTCATCACAGGGGCATTGAAATCTAGAGTTGCTAATTGGCGATACAACAGCGCTTCTTCAAATTGATTAGTGAATGTGGATGATAGTTTGTTTGCTCCTCGTGGGATTACTTCCCATTCTTCATGATTAGGAGGGACGTTTTCTAAGTGTTTATAACAAGCAAGAATTGTTGAGGAAGATTTTGCTCCCCACCCTGGAAGTCCTGGAATACCATCGGCTGTATCTCCGACTAAGGCAAGATAATCAGGAATAGATTCTGGAGGTACTCCAAATTTTTGTTTTATAGCTTTTTCGTCGTAAATGATTTCTTTTCTTCGGTCGAATTGAACAATCTTGTTCTGGTCATTAACTACTTGTGCGAGATCTTTATCGGGGGTACAAATTAACACTTTGGTCACTCTTGGGTCGGATGCTGCTTTCACTGCAGCTGCTCCCAGTGCATCATCTGCCTCATGTTTTTCCATGCTGAATACAACAAATCCCGCAGCATCCAATGCCGCATCTAGTAGGGGGAACTGGGAAAAAAGTTCAGGTGGTGTTCCTTCCCCAGTCTTGTATCCATCAAACAAGTCATTTCTAAACGATTCAACTACTCGATCAGTTGCGATTCCAACATGTGTTACATTTTGCTCCAACAAGCTCATCATTGAAGTGAGGGCCCCTCTTACTGCTGCTACTTCAATGCCTTCGTCGGTAATGTGTGAAGGTACAGCAAAATGATGTCGAAATAATTCATATGTGCCGTCAACGAGATGAACTTCCATAGACATTAACCAGACGGATCCTCAACCAGTTCAATAAGAGTACCTAGAGCACCTTTTGGGTGTATGAAAGCAACAGTGGTTCCTCGTGATCCGGGGCGTGGAGTTTCATCAATAGCCCTACTGCCCGCGGCGACTACTGCTTTTATGGCTTCAGCGCAATCTTTGACTCGGTACCCAATGTGGTGTATTCCTTCTCCATTGCGGTCAAGAAAAATTGATATAGGTGAATCGGGTCGAATTCCTGTTGTGAGTTGGATATATGACTCTCCCACTGGAATCAGTGCTTCTTCAACACCATCTCTTTCGACTATTTCACGGTGAGTTACTTGAGAACCAAAAGCTTGTTGGTAATAGTCAATTGCAGCATCTAAGTCGTGTACTGCAATTGCTACGTGGTCTATCTGCTCCAACTGCATCTTTACTCCTTATATTTTCGCTTCGTCATGCGAAGCCTATATTCTTATTTTTGCTTGTTTTAAGGCTTTTCTTATGATTTTTCCTAATTCAATTTGACTATGTGTTACTTTTTTGTCAAAGTTGTAACATAACCGCAACACGTTGGGGCCCCTCCACCCAACTCAGAAAGCGTCTTCGGAACTGGCAGCAATGGTTTCGAAGGCGCTTTCTATTTTTCTTTACTGTTATTCCCCTCCAAAATATGACGTTTTTCTAATGCTTGTCCAAGAGTCAACTCGTCAGCGTATTCAAGGTCTCCTCCAACAGGTAGCCCAGTTGCTACTTTGCTCACTGTTACACCTAAGGGACTAAGCAAACGAGCTAAATACATTGCGGTTGCTTCTCCTTCAATATTTGGGTTAGTTGCAAGAATTACTTCCGTTACCTGCTCGTCATCAATTCGTGCAAGTAGTTGTGAAATGTTGAGTTGATCTGGTCCAACTCCTTCAATTGGACTTATTGCTCCACCTAAAACGTGATAGCGGCCTTGAAACTCACCTGTTCTTTCCACTGCAACAATGTCACGAGCTTCTTCAACCACACAAAGTAGGCCAACTTCACGACGAGGGTCGCTACAAATTCCACAAACTTCAGCTTCAGCGATATTAAAGCATCGTGTGCAAAATTGAACACGTAGCTTCATTTCAGAGATTGCATGAGTAAATCGTTCAACATCTTCAGTAGGTAACTTCATTAAATGAAACGCGAGACGTTGAGCTGATTTCGGGCCTATGCCTGGCAAACGTCCTAATTCATCTATTGCATCTTGAACAACATCGGCGTACATGATTAATTCATGATCCTGAATCTATTATTTCTGCACCGGGGAATGCTTTGATTACCTGATCAGTTGCAGACCCTTCGGAAGCTTCTGCAGAAATTGAACCGGTGGTGTCTACCTCTAAATCTTCTTTCTTTGGTTTCGGTTTTGAAGGCTCTAACTTTGTTGAAACAACAATCAGTTGAAGTTGTAGAGGGGTTGAAAAATGACTTGATAGTGATGTTTTTATTTCTTCCGTTAAATCAACACATCGGAGCCGATGTGGTTCATTTGGTAGCCCGAGAACAACCTCGTCACCGACCATTTCGATTATCTGTGAAGCCGCTAAACGGGAACGCGCTCGTTTTGACATAGTTTGAATAACGTCTTTCCATGCCCCAACCACATCATCAAGTTCTGGTAGCTCATTAGATCCTTGAACTTCCGTCTGCTTTCTTTCAGATGAAAATTCTTGAGGAGGAAGGCTATTACCTTCTTGAACTTTTTGTATAGAAGGTGATTTGTTCGCTTTGCTTAAAATTTCTTTTGCCTTGGAACTGGGTTTAACAGGTGTAGAAGGTGTTGTAGCCATAGAAGAAAGCTGTCTCTCAAGTTCCTCCACTCTGGCTACCAAAGTTTCAAGCAATTCTTCATTGTGTTCTTCTTCACGGGTTAAACGAACCAAAGCGACTTCTAAATCTACTCGTGGATCAGGGGCACGTCGCATATCAACCAGAGTCACCCCGATAGTTTCAAGAGCTTTAGTAATTAAACTTGGAGCAACTTGATCGGAGAAAGAAAGAGAATGACTTATTTCATTTTCTCCTGCTTGTTCTGAAGGAACCCCCATTTTTATAAGAAATGCTGTCCGTAATGCTCCAAGTAACTCTTCGGCAATCACACGCGGTTCACGGCCTCTAGATATGCCGGCACTAACCGCCGCTAAGGCTTTAGAAGAATTTTTTTCAGCAAGAGCGGCAAGAAGATCGCTAACAGTTTCATCATCACGAATCATGCCTCCAGAAACAACTCTGTCTAACGCAGAAAGAGTGTCGCGAGCTGAACCGCGACCAGAGCGCACCGCATGTGCTTTCCCTTCAGCATCAACATCCAACTCAGCATCAGTAACCACATCTTCTACAAGGGATTCCAAATCTTCTATTGGGAGAAGTTTTAATTCAAGATGCTGTGAACGGCTTCGTATAGTTTCAACAACTTTATGAGGTTCAGTGGTTGCAAGAATAAAAATTACGTGATCAGGCGGTTCTTCCAAAGTTTTTAACAAAGCATTTTCTGCTCCAGAGGTAAGCATGTGGACTTCGTCAAGTAAATAAACTTTGGTCTGCCCTGGAGTTCCTAAAGCTACTTTCCCAAGAAGGTCCCGCATGTCATCAACTTTGTTATTTGATGCTGCATCTAACTCATGAAGATCAAATGAATTGCCCGTCTCAATTGAAAGGCAAGAATCACATGCACAGCACGGTTCTCCTTCGCTGGGATTTTCACAATTGAGTACTTTTGCCAAAATACGAGCTGCAGTCGTTTTTCCCGTTCCTCTCGGGCCGCTAAGTAAGTAAGCGTGGTGAACACGATTTTCTTTAACAGCGTTACGTAAAGCAGCTACAACATGTTCTTGCCCGCGAATTTCTGAAAAACGTCGAGGACGATACCGACGATAAAGCGATGTGTACTGCATACACCATTCACCATAGTCCTCATGTCAAAGATCGTTTAACCCGTAGTCAAACTCTTTATTTTGTGGAGGAAGGTATGGGATTCGAACCCATGGTGACAATGAAGCCACAATGCCTTTCCAAGGCATCCCTTTCGGCCGCTCAGGCAACCTTCCTAATTTTTATCCGTAGATAAGACCCAGCGTTCAAGGGTATCGTTGTTCGAGACCTGTTTTGGAGTGTGGCGGCTGGGTCCTGTGCGACTGAAGTCCGTGAACCGAGTCAGGGTCGGAAGACAGCAGCTCTCAGCGGAGTCTTTAGAGTGCCGCAGATCGCCTGGCCGTCACGCTCGAGAACAGGTATTGATCCAAATTGACGTATTGTCACAATGTGGATGATAGAGAAATAATGCGCATCGCGCTTGAAGAGGCTCATATAGCAGCCTCTAAAGGAGAAGTCCCTGTAGGGGCTGTAGTTGTAGTTAACGGCGAAATAATTGCCAGAAGACACAACCAAAGAGAGTCTGATCACGACCCAACATCTCACGCAGAGATATTGGCTCTTCAAGACGCATCAAAAATTATTGGTGATTGGCGACTCACTAATGCAACCTTATTCGTAACTCTTGAACCCTGTCCGATGTGCGCAGGAGCAGCTTGGGCTGCTCGTATCGGCAAAGTTGTATATGGGGCTCCGAGTATGGACGCCGGAGCTTTAGGTTCTTTATTACATGTTGGTGCCGACCCACGACTCAACTATGAATTTCCTGTAGTAGGTGGTTTACTTTCGGAAGAAAGCGCAGATCTACTAGCAAAATTTTTCTCTCGGCATAGATAGGTGGTCAAAACTGTGCTGATGGCTAACCTCATTTATGGAAGGTTGCCAGAGCGGACGAATGGGGCGGCCTCGAAAGCCGTTGTGGCCTCCGGGTCACCATGGGTTCAAATCCCATACCTTCCGCCATTAAAAACTACTTATGAAAAAACGTATCAACGGCCTGTAACTACTGTGCTTAATAACTAGGTGACCTATTGAATTTTCTATTCAAAACCTCTGAAAAGTCGGGACGACTATTTTTTTACGACATATGGAAATGGTTTCAAAGTAACTTTTATGGATTATTGCTAATAATTGGTGTAAGCATTTTTGCTAAACAAATTATTCGCTTAGAAATTTTAAAAGATTCTCTTTCTGCTCCTGTAATCGCTCTTTTATGTGGAATATTTTTCACAAATATTGGCTTTGATAATTCATGGGCAAAACCATCTTTGAATTTTGCTTCTAGCCAGTTATTAAAAATTGGAGTTTCTTTACTTGGATTTCGGCTTGCTTTTTCTGAAATTTTAGAGATAGGAAGCCTAAGTGGAATTTTAGTAATCATCTGTGTTGTGTTTATTTCTTTTTTTCTAATCAAATGGATAGGAGGGAAGGCATCTGTCTCTAAACCATTAACTCTTCTGTTAGCTGCCGGCTTCCCTATATGTGGGATATCGGCCATTGCTGCTGTGAAACCACTGAGTGGAGCTGACGATGAGGAGACCGGTTATGCAGTTGGGCTTATAACAATTTTTGGTTCTATTTCAATTCTTCTCTTTTCGATTCTTAACCTCATCTTTGATATTGAAATGAATACTTTGGGGTGGTGGATTGGTTTATCTGTGCATGACACAAGCCAAGTAGTAGCTGCTGCATCAGCTATCAGTGACAGTTCTTTAGATTCAGCAATAGTTGTAAAGATGGGTCGTATTTTGTTGTTAGCACCAATGCTTTTAATGATTTCTTTCATTAAACAAAGAGGAACACAAGACACTCAACAAAAACGGTTTCCTATACCAATTTTTATTCTTGGATTTATTGTTGCCGCTGCGTTGAGGTCCGCCGATGTTCTTTCAAACGGTTTTCTTGATTCGATAGGTGCGGTTCGAACTTTTTTAATTACTGCAGCAATGTTTGGTTTAGGTTCTGGTATACGCCTCAAGTCTGTTAAGGATCTCGGCACTAAACCACTACAAGTGGGTTTCGTAGCTTGGGTTACAGTTCTTATCCTTGCCGGCGTCGGAACATTTCTTACGATTCAAATTAGTTAGAAATAGTTACCAAACGACTAACGCCGCTCCAGCTGCTACAAGCCCAACTCCCCACCAGGATCTTTTCCCAAGTGCTTCACCTGCTAAGAGCACCCCAAGAGGAATTGAAAGTTGTCGTAAACCTGCTACTTGGCCAGCTTGAGCCCATCTGAATGCTAAAAGAATTAAGACATAGGATCCTCCTTGGAGGGTCCCTATTAACATTCCGGACGGAATTGATTGACGAATGTGTGTTAGTGATATGCGACGACAACTTATAACAGTTGTTGAACTAATAATTGCAACTATTGAGAAGTATCCAAGGGGGTTTGTTTGGTCAACAGCACCCGCATCAATCAAAGAGTACCCGACCGTTGCAAAGCCGCTTATAACAGCTGTGAGTACTGATTTTTTTTCACCTATTTTTTGTCCTAGGCCAGCAAGTGTAAGAAGTCCTATGACTAATGCGAAAAGACCTATCACTGTAAGTGTTGAAGGAACTTCGTTTAAAAAAATCCATCCTCCAGCTCCAATGAGAAGTGGCGCTGTCCCCCGAGAGATTGGGTAAGCAACTCCAAGGCTTCCTTCACGGTAAGCCGTACCAAGCATCCACATGTATATGGCCTGAGCAGCTGCAGATGGGATAATAAATTTGATTACTTCAGTAGGTGGATCCAAGATTGCAATTGGAAAACAAGCTAATCCAAATATTAAATAGCTAAGAGTGATGACAATATCTGGATTGTTCATTTTGTGTATTCGTGCATTCCATAAGGCATGCAAAATCGTTGAAATAAGTACGATAATGACTGCAGAAAATGTCATTAATTAACTCTTAGGTGTCATCGACTGAAGTGCAGAGATAACAGATAAATCTATGATGTCTTGAGTGGAACATCCACGTGATAGGTCATGAAAAATTCCATCTAATCCTTGAAGTAACGGACCTATAGCTCTTGCTCCGGCTAAACGTTCTGTGATTTTGTAAGCAATATTTGCTGAGTCTAAGTCTGGGAAGATAAATACATTTGCGTTACCTTTTAGTGAAGAATTCGGAGCTTTACTTGCTGCTATTTCTGGTACCCATGCTGCATCAAATTGTAATTCTCCATCAACGATGAGTTTTGGGTCCTGTTTTCTGACAAGACTTACAGCATCTCTGACTTTGATGACTCTCGGATGGTCAGCGCTCCCATGAGTAGAAAAAGAAAGCATTGCGATTCGCGGCTCTTCTCCGATGAGTGATCTATAAGTCGATGCAGTTGAGATTGCTATTGAACAAAGTTGTTCTGAATTTGGTTCAGGAAGAACAGCGCAATCTCCATAAGCAAGGTTAATTCCATTTGGAAGAACCATTAAAAAGGAACTGCTCACTACTTCTACTTCTGGGGATACCCCCAGTATCTGAAAACCTGTTTTAAGCACCTCAGCAGTGGACCGAGTTGCGCCAGCAACTGCAGCATCTGCTGCTCCACTTTTTACAAGTAGAGCAGCTGCGATTAATGGATCAGATGAATCAAAGCCATTATCCACAGCGGTTTGCGCAAAAGCATTTTTAGAATCTATTACTGGTTCAATTATGTGCGCTATTGATTCTTTGGTTAAGTATCGAGCTGCCTCATCAGCTCGCGGGTCGCCAAGGTCAGCTAGCACTATACGTGCTGGTTTTGTTTTGGCGTTTTCTTGCCACTGAAGAAGTATGTCGTTCATTTGATTTTTTCTAATTTGTGATCTTATTGTTTAGGTTAAGAGCGTTTCGTTACTAATCTTAAAAAATAAGACTCGACCACGCTGGTTTTTATTTGAGGGAGTAACGTACTTCCGTCATTACCTAACTACAAGGTCAATAGAAATACCTGGTTTTTCAAAAATTATAAAGAGAACTGTTTATGACGAAAAATATTCCAGAGCGAACACAAGTGGTCATTATTGGTGGGGGAATTGTTGGCGCCAGTATTGCCTACCACCTCACTGAATTAGGTTGGAAAGATGTGGTTCTTTTAGAGCGTCACACTTTGACAAGCGGGACAACTTGGCATGCCGCAGGTTTAGTTGGCCAACTTCGAGCTACTCACAACATGACTCGCCTTGCTGCTTATAGCGCTGATCTTTACCATCGTCTTGAGCATGATATGGGTCATCCAACCGGTTTTAAAAAAGTTGGTTCTCTTAGTGTCGCCGACAATTCTGAACGGTTAGAAGAGTTAGTTCGGGGAGCAGGAATGGCTCGATGCTTTGATGTAGATATCGAAGTTATCGAAGCAGATGAGCTCGTTGAACGCTGGCCTCTTATTAACCCGGAGGGAATTGTAGGAGGAGTTTGGATACCTAGTGATGGTCAAGCTTCGCCGGTAGATACCACTATGGCATTAGCTGCTGCAGCGAAAAAGAATGGGGCGAAAGTTATTGAAGGTATTTCTGTAGAAACTATTCGAACTTCAAATGGGCGAGCTACGGGAGTTGATACTGATCTTGGCCCAATTGAGGCTGAATACGTTGTTACAGCCGCAGGTATGTGGTCTCATCAACTTGGTCGAGATGTTGGAGTAAATATCCCTCTTCATGCTTGTGAACATTTTTATCTCGTTACAGAACCTGTTCCTGATCTTCCATCGGGTCTTCCAGTTCTTCGTGATACAGATAACTGTATTTATGCCAAAGAAGATGCTGGACGGCTACTGGTTGGAGCATTTGAACCCATTGCTAAACCTTTCGGAGCGGAAGGATTACCTCATGATCGTCCATTTATGCAACTTGATGAGGACTGGGATCATTTAGCGCCAGTGTATGAAAGAGCTTGTGAACGAATCCCAATTCTAGGTGAAATTGGTATTCGCTTGTTCTTTAATGGGCCAGAAGCCTTCACCCCAGATGATAGATATCTGCTTGGCCCCACTCCTGAACTTGATAATCATTTTGTTGCTGCCGGATTTAATTCTGTTGGTATTCAGTCTGCGGGGGGTGCTGGAAAAGTTTTAGCTGAGTGGATAGTTGATGGTCGTCCGCCCATGGATTTATGGGACGTTGATATTCGTCGTGCGCAACCATTTCAAACTAACCGCCAGTATTTGCATGATCGTTCAATTGAATCGCTTGGTCTGTTATATGCAATGCATTGGCCTTTTCGACAAGTAGAAACTGCTCGAGGTGTTCGTCGTTCTCCATTTCATGACCGTTTAGTAAACCTTGGTGCATGTCATGGAGAAAACGGTGGGTGGGAAAGGCCGAATTGGTTTGCCCCTGAAGGAGTTGAGCCCGTATATGAATACACCTACGGTCGACAAAACTGGTTTGAACATTCGGCTGCTGAACACCGAGCATGTAGAGAAGGTGCTGCATTATTTGACCAAACTTCATTAGCAAAAATATTGGTTCAAGGGCCTGATGCAGCGACTGTTCTCAACAAAATTTCTTCAGCAGATATTGACGTTACTCCTGGCACCTCTGTATACACCACTTGGCTTAATGACCGAGGTGGAATCGAAGCTGACTTGACCGTAAATCGTTTAGATGAAGAAAAGTTTTTAGTTGTAACCGCTTATACAACTCAATTAAAAGATGCTGACTGGATTCTCCGGCATATCCCTGAGGATTCAAAAGTTGTTGTAACTGATGTGACTTCTGGTTGGGCAACTTTAGGAATCTTTGGACCACAGGCACGATCATTCATGTCTCCGTTAACTGATGTTGATCTCTCAAATGAAGCTTTTCCATTTGGAACTCTTCAAGAAATTGACTTTGGTTACGCTCGAGCTATCGCAGTCCGTCGAACATACATGGGGGAATTAGGTTGGGAAGTGTATTTACCAACAGAGTTTGCTATTGGAGCATTTGACCAACTTTGGGAATCAGGTAAACCTAAAGGATTGAAGTTAGCGGGCATGCATGCAATGAACTCTTTACGGATGGAAAAGGCTTATCGTCACTGGGGAGATGATATATGTGATGAAGACACTCCTCTAGAAGCTGGACTTTCCTGGGGTGTGGCCTGGGATAAACCAGATGGTTTCATCGGAAGAGAAGCTTTACTCGCTTTACAAGAATCTGGAATTACTCGACGGTTAGTTCAATTCCGTGTTGACGATCCTGAACCATTGCTTTATCACAATGAACCAATTTATAAAGATGGAGTAATTGCCGGAAGAATTACATCAGGAATGTACGGACATACAATAGGCGCAGCTTTAGGAATGGGGTATATCTCACATGAGATAGGTGTCCCACGTAATCAAGTCATAGAAGGTTCCTTTGAAATTGAAATTAATGGAAAAAGGTTTCCTGCAACTGCTTCGTTTCGTCCTTTTTATGACCCTGATAGTAAACAGGTTCATCTCTAAACCTCTTCAACGGAAGAGAAAAGAATCTTTTCTATAAGTTCAGTTAACGTCTCTCTTTCTTTATCTGTAAGGCTTCCATAGAAATCTTTTTCAACTCGGTGTTGTTCGCTATAAGCATCTTTAACTGCAATTTCTCCTTTGTCAGTTAACCCAACAAGCACAACTCTTCGATCACTGCTTCCGCTTTTTCTGGTAATTAGTTCATCTCGTTCTAAGGTTTTAAGCGCACTCGAAACGGATGCTCGAGAAAGACCGGAAAAATGAGCGACACGGTTTGATTCCATGCTTCCGCACACCCAAACAGTAAATAAGATTCGGAAACCAGCCCACGTCAAACCAGATGGACGATGAACATGAGACTCTACATGTCGAGCAAATTGGGTTGCGGTTCGAGAAAAAGCGAACGACAAGAGGAAAAGGTTTAAATCTGGATGTGAAAGTTCATTAGTAACCCGGCTTGCAGCCATTTCACTGAATTGTTGGGCATCAAGGTCATCAGATGCCATATCATTCAACGTCTAACACTAAGCCTTCTTCGTCACCAAGGTACGCGGCAATAACTGCGGGATCTTTCTGTACTTGTTCTGGTGTTCCTTCAGAAATCTTTTGACCAAAATCTAGAACCAAAACTCGATCTGCTATGTCCATAACAAAACTCATGTCATGTTCGACAAGAATCATTGATATTCCTAACTCTCGGCGAATATCAAGAATGAACCGGGCCATATCTTCAGTCTCTTCGAGGTTCATACCGGCTACTGGTTCATCTAATAAAAGTAGTTCCGGGTTCATAGCGAGAGCCCTTCCAAGTTCCACCCTTTTTTGAAACCCGTATGGGAGTAGTGCTACTGGATGTTTACGCCATTCTTCAATTTCAAGAAAATCTATGATGTCTTCTACTGCGAGTCGATGTTTCATTTCTTCTTTTTTTGCGGGGCCTAACCAGAGAGCTCCTGCAAGCCAGGATCGTTTCATTCGTACATGGCGACCAAGAAGCAAATTATCAAGGACGGTCATTTGAGGAAACAGTTCTATATTTTGAAAAGTTCGAGCAATGCCAAGACCAGCAACAAGATCAGGTCGTTGACCAAGAATACTCTCTCCTTTCCAAAAAATATCTCCTTCTTGAGGTCGATATACCTGACTTATACTGTTAAATATTGAAGTCTTTCCTGCACCATTTGGGCCAATGATTGAAAACAATTCTCCTTCTTGCACTTGAAAAGAGACATTAGAAATAGCTTTCACTCCTTTGAATGAAAGACTTATGTCTTTAACTTCGAGAAGAGGTTGATTCATGACAGCCAACGTTTTCTTCGCTTGTAGTGTTTAACATCTTTAAAAGATTTTCTTTCTGTTCCTTCTCCATGAAGCCCTAAATAAAATTCGCGAACGTCTTCATCTTTGAGAAGTTTGCTGGCAACTCCATCCATAACGATTTTTCCTGTTTCCAAGATGTAGCCGTAATTGGCTATTGAAAGGGCCATGTTTGCATTTTGTTCAATTAGTAAAACGCTTGTTCCATCTTTGTTGATATCAACAATTGTGTCTCTTATCTGGGCCACAAGTTTTGGTGCGAGTCCTAAGGATGGTTCATCCAAAATGAGAAGTTTTGGATTAACCATGAGTGCTCGACCAATAGCAAGCATCTGCTGTTCTCCTCCTGATAGATATCCAGCGATTGATTTACGTCGTTCTGCAAGAATGGGGAACATTGTCATTACTCGCTCATGAGCTGTTTTTATTGCTGCTTTATCTGTGCTGGTAATCGCGCCGGTCGTTAAGTTCTCATCTACAGTCAGTTCAGCAAATATTCGTCGACCTTCTAAAACCTGACTTATCCCATTACGAACAATCGACGACGGTTCTTTGTTGTCAATTTGATCACCGTTAAATGTGATAGATCCTTTAGTTACTTTTCCCTCATGCACATCTAAGAGACCTGTGATAGCACGAGTGGTGGTGGTTTTTCCTGCTCCGTTACTGCCGAGCAGTGCCACAATGTGGCCTTCAGGAACTTCAATTGAAAGGCCACGTAAAACGAGTACTACCTCGTTGTAGATCACTTCAAGGTTTGCAATTTCAAGCATTTGAATCCTGGGTTCTAGTCGTAAAAGATTTATTCAGTAATTGGGGTGACCGGTATATGCCGGTCACCCCAGTTACTTTGATTAATTGAATTAGCCAGCTGTAAAGCAAGCGCCTTCGTATACGTGTGCTGCGGTTATATCCGAAACAATCGGACCACCGTTCATCAGAACCGAACCGGTACTTCCGCCACCTGAAATGGTTGCGGCTGCATCGAATAGGTCGGCCTGAATATCAAACATGTATGACTCACGCACGATGTAGTCATTCACCTCACCGCCATAACTCTGGTTCGGGGCAAGGCCCATGTAGTCCACGGTTGTGGCATTAGCTGCCGCGATCACGCCTGCCCGAGTTAGGTCCCCAGCAGCAGCAGCCGCTTCAAGGATCTGGTGAGCAGCCATGGCTTCGGTCCAGCCGATGGTGTATGCATCAGATACAGGATCGTCAGGGATGGCTTCTTGTAATGCAGAAACCATATCTGCCATACCTGGTGTGTCTCCAGCGTTCCAAGTCAAAACATAAGTTGACTGATAGTACGAGGAGTCAAGCATTGGAGCAAGAGCCGTAGCTAACAACATGTAGTTGTATGTTGGTGAGTTACCTGACCATGTTCCTGTAAACCCTGCAGCGGCAGCGCCACCCATAAGTTCAGCAAGAAGTGATGGACCAGTGGTGACCCATACCAAGTTAGCTCCTGATTCAGTCAATCCTGTGATTACTGGAGTTTGGTCAGCCCCAGGAACTACTGCACCTTCACCGTCATAAACGACTTCAATTCCAAGTGCTTCAGCAGCAATTTTGGCGCCTGCTGCACCATCTTGCCCGTATTCACCTGGGTAGGAAAGAACAGCCAATTTGACTTCACCTTCAATTACGTTCGTAGCTAAATAATCCACTGCATTTATTGCTTCGTAGCAATAGTTTGTGTATGACTCAAATACGTTCTGACCAAAGGCTGGGTCTGGCCAACCGGAGTACCATGACAACGGAATAGCTCCAAGACCATCTTCCACAAGTGCTTCTGCTATAGCAGCGGTGTGTGGTGAACCAGTTGACTGGCTCAAGAACACAACTCCGTTATCTTCATCGCTCATTTCTTCATAGCGTTCAAGATGGGTGGGGACATCGTAAGCGTTGTCCTCTACCCAGAATTCGACATCTCGACCAGCAATACCACCATTGGCATTAACTCGGTCCCAGTAAGCTTGCTGGGCTGCAATTATTTGAACGACAAGTGGAGCAAAAGGACCACTCAAATCAGCGATAGCGCCAATTTTTATAGTGTCCTCGGTAACTCCATGGTCATAAATAATTTCAGCCGGAGCTTCAGTTTCTGCTGGAGCCTCAGTTTCCGCCGGGGCCTCAGTTTCCGCTGGAGCCTCAGTTTCCGCCGGAGCTTCAGTCGCAGCCGGAGCCGACGTTGAAGAAGACGACGTATCGTCATCACTACTGCAAGCGACAGCAACAACTGTGAAGGCCAGCAGGATTGCTAGCAACTTCGACAAGTGTTTCATATATTTCCCCTCTCTTTGGGATTGTGCTCAGGCTATATAGCCAGAGATTTTTTTGTGGATAGCGACTCAATAGCTGAACGGCCATCCTTTCCAATAGTTTCGTACATTTATCCATATCCCGTAAAGACCTAAAGGCTCAAATAGCATAAATATGACTATTAGCGCTCCGTAGATAATTTCATCAAGGGCGCTATACGGGATGGGGTAACCAAGAGCTGTTTCACTAATTGAAACTATGCCGAAATCTCCTGATCCAAGTGAAATAATGGAGTCCCACAGACCTGAAAATGCGCCATCTCCCTCTGCTTGTTTGGTCATCCATTCAATTATCTCTTCAACAAATCGTGGGGATAAAACGACAAAGAAAGTGCCGGCGAGAGCGCCAGAAACTCTTCCCATGCCTCCGATTAAAAGGATGGCGACAAACTCTACAGAAAGAATCAAGTCCCATGCTTCTGGTGGCATTTGGCCAGATATTGAAGCAAGTAGCGCTCCGGCAACTCCGGCGTAACAAGATGAAATTGCAAATGCAATAGTTTTATATTTAGTTTCAGGAACTCCCATAATTTCAGCAGCAACATCTTGGTCACGAATCGCTGCAAGAGCGCGACCCGTGCGAGTTCGAGCCAAATTTGCTGCCCAAAGAGCAAAAACGGTTAGAAGAGCAAGAAGAAAATAATATGTTTTTTGGTTATCGCTAATATCGAACCAGAACCAATGGCCGTCTCGTGAGAAATCAAGAATAGGATTTTCTTCTTTCCATAGACGTAATTCAAGTTTCGGCCATTTACGTCCTAAAGATCCTGGTCCCGCTATTTCAGGAAAAACTCGAGATAAATGCAGCCCGATGAAAACTAAACCAAGAGTGGTAATAGCTAGGTATAGGCCTCTCACTCTGACTGCTGCTGGGGCTACAAGAATTCCAACTACTGCTGCGACTACTCCTGAGGCAGGTAACCAAATCCAAATGGGGAGGCCCCATCCCCATAGATTTGCTGATCCTGGTCCTCCTACGAGCACTGCTGTATAGGCGCCTACACCCATAAAGAATGCGTGACCTAAGGATACTTGGCCTCCTAGTCCAGAAAGAATATTAAGACCTAGAGCCGCAATGCAAAAAATAAGCATGCGGTTTACAATCCGAAGCCAAGAATTGTCTCCAAGGAACCTAATAAGTGGTATCTGATCAATGACTGGAAGATCAAAAGGCATAAGTAGTAGCAAAAGGAAAGCAATTCCTATTGCTACTTGTTGAGTGCGTGTAGGGAACAGTCGCGATTCAGAGGAGTACGACGTATAAAGGTTTGGCCGACCTCTCATACTCGACGAACCTCTTCAGTGCCAAATAAGCCGTAGGGTTTTATTAATAGTGCTATCAACATCACTACATATGGAATGACTTGTTGGTAACCAAAGCCAAGAATATTTGCGTAACTCGAAAGGTACTGTCCAGCAAAAATTTCAACAAATCCGATAAGCATGCCACCAGCCAACGCACCAACGACTGAGTCAAGGCCGCCAACAATTACTGCAGGTAAAGCACGGAAAGCAAAAAATGCTCCTTCTCGACTAGCAACACCTGCTGCTGCCCAAGGAGACATTGAGGCAAAAATTCCTGCAGCAGCAGCTAATGCTGATCCTGCCGCCCAGGCGATTGCAAAGATCATTCCAACGTTTATTCCTTGTGCCAGTGCTGCTTCTTGATCAAATGCCGTGGCTTGCATCGCTACACCGGTTCTCGTGCGAAGAAACCGCCACACGGCAAAGAAAACTAAAGCCGCCATAACAACTGCAGCTACATATGACCAGGCAACCAATGCTCCACCGAGACTAAACGTATCGCTACCCCAAGGAATGCCAAGAGCTCTCGGAGTTAGGCGTACGGCATCATCAGCTATAACACGAATAATTACTTCTAATCCGAGTGTTATCACGGCCATAGAAAAAATTGGTTCGCCAATCATAGGGCGAATTGTTAAACGTTCAATAATTAAGCCAAATAGTGCAGTCACTGTCATAGCGAGTAGTAAAGCAATACCCCAGTGAAGCCAGCTTGGTCCGGGGATGAATCGTCCGGGAATGTCCCAATCAATAAATAACATTGATAAAAACCAAGTTCCAGCTAAAGCTAATGCTCCGTGAGAGAAATTAACTGTTTGTGTAGCTTTAAATATCAGTACAAATCCAAGCGCGAGCATGGAATAAAGTGACCCAAGCGCTAACGCTTTAAATAGGGTTTGTACAAAGGTGTCAAACCCAGAAGTAGCTAGAAGCATTGGGATTTCGGTCATTGATACATCGATTCCACAAGGTCGCTGAACATGTCTGTCATCGCAGTGCGTTTAATTTTTTGAGTTGCGGTCAACTCTCCGTCTTCGTGGTCTAATTCTTTAGGAATCATTTGAAATTTTCGAATTGTTTCAACGCGTGCAAATTTTTCATTAGTTTCATTGACGACACTTTGTATGAGTTCAATCACTTCTTCTTTTTCTGATAAATCTCGGTAAGTGGTGTAAGGAATATTTTTTCGTAAAGCCCAGTCTCCAACTGTTTCTAATTCGATACCAATAAGCGCTGATAGAAACTTTCGTTGATCTCCAATAACCATTGCTTCTTTGACATATATAGATGCTTTAAGGCTGTTCTCAATTTCTGATGGTGAAATGTTTTTGCCTCCCGATGTGATGATGATGTCTTTCATCCGATCGACAATGCGGACGTGGGTACCATCAACCCACTCACCTACATCTCCGGTTCTAAGCCAACCATCTTCAGTGAATGCTTCTGCTGTTCTTTCTGGTTTATTCCAATAACCGAGGAATACTCCTGGGTGTTTCGTTTGAATCTCTCCAGTTTCTTCATCGATTCGGAAACCAATATCTTCATAAGGTTCTCCTACTGTTCCTAATTTCAGGCGTCCAGGACGATTTGTTGTAGCAACAGCTGAATTTTCTGTCATTCCATAAAGTTCATACACGGGGACACCTATACCCATAAAGAATTCAAGTATTTCTGACGAAATTGGAGCAGCACCAGAACCCGCATGCCAACAACGGCGAAGCCCGATTCGTTCAAGTAGCGAACGGAAAATAATTGGGTATCCGATTAAATTAAGTACCCAACTTTTTATAGTGTGTTTGCCGTTATTTGATACTTTTTCTTTGCCAATAATTGAAGCTAATTTAAGCCCGATCTTCAAAAGTATTCTTTTAAAAAGAGTCGCATCATTTCCTTTGATAAGAACTGAAGCGTGCATTCTTTCCCAAATACGAGGGACAGCAAAAAATATAGTTGGCTGTATTTCACGCAAGTTGAGCTGAACAGTGTCTATTGATTCCGCAAAATTGAGTGTCAACCCGCAACTAACAAGATGCCAAGTAGAAAAAATACGTTCAGCCACGTGACACAAAGGCAAATAGGTCAAAACTAGATCATCGGAAGTTGGTTTTCTTTTGCCTCGTAATCCGTTTTCTCCTGTTAAACGTGTTAAAGCGAATCCAACATTGTCGTTAGTTAGCATCGCTCCTTTTGGTGGTCCAGTGGTTCCAGACGTATATACCAGTGTCATAACATCGTCGCCTTGGGCTTCTGACATTCGTTTCTCTACCGCTCCATTATTGTCTTGGCGGTGTGTGCGTCCTATCTCTAAAAAGTCTTCCCAATAAAGAAGACGGCCATCGTCATAGCTGACAACACCGCGTGGTTCGGTATAGAGGATGTGTGTCAATTTGGGCAACAATGTTTGGTCTATGTCTAAGACTCGATCAACTTGTTCTTGGTCTTCAGCAAAGTGCACTGCTGAACCACAATCAGTTAACAAATATTCAACTTCCGTAGTGGGATTTGTTGGGTACAAACCAACAGTAACTCCACGTACAGCAACGGCAGCTAAGTCAAGGATCACCCACTCTGGGCGGTCTTCTGACTGGATGGAAACTCGATCACCGGGTTGAATATTTAACGCTAATAAAGCATGGGCGGCATCAAGAATAAGGTCCCATGTTTTTTCCCAAGTGTATTCTTGCCAAATACCAAAATCTTTTTCACGAAGCGCTATTTGTTTCGGACAATTTTTAGCCCATTGGCGAGCAAGGGAGGCAACGGTCTCAGTAATATCTTCTAAAAATGCATTCTCAGGCTCAGCAAGTGTCGCTGTCATTGTCCCCCCAGGAAACTTAGGTACACAATTAGTTAATAACTAATCTAACTAACTAACAGGTAAAACAGTAGTAGAAAATATTTATCTTTTGGTTCTCGGGATGAGAAATTATCCGAAAAGTTTCACTATTGTGAATAAATGGTTGACTCGCATGAAATATCAGCATTTTCAATTTCGGAATTAAGTTCATTAATTAAAGATGGTTTAGAAACGCTATTTCCGCAACCATTTTGGGTTGAGGGGCAAATTTCTAATTTTAAAACTTCTCGACCTGGTCATTGTTATTTTGATTTAATTGAACCAAATAATGAACCAGGGCAACCACCTGCAGCTGTCTTGAATGTGGCTCTTTGGCAGGGTAAACGAACTCAAGTTGAAAAAGTGTTAACTGATTCTGGAAATCTAGTTCTCAGCAACGATCTCCAGGTGCGTATTTTGGCTAATTTAAATTTTTATCCTCCGAGTGGACGTTTGAACCTCATCATGGAGCAAATTGATCCTTCTTTCACTCTTGGCCAACTCGCCGTAGAACGCGAAAAATTATTACACCAACTTTTAGATGAAGGGCTTCTTGAAAAAAACGCTTCTTTACCTGTTACTTATCCTCCTTTACGGATTGGGTTAGTCACAAGTATCGGTTCTGCTGCTCATGCAGATTTCATAACAGAAATCTTAAATAGTGGATTTGGGTTTACCGTTTTGGAATATGACACTCGAGTGCAAGGTGAAGGTGCAGTTGCTGAAATTACTTCTGGATTAGAAATTCTCTCTTCTCATAAACCAGATGTAGTTGCATTGGTTAGAGGTGGAGGATCAAGCGCTGATCTTTCAATCTTCGATTCTGAATTAGTGGCCCGTGCTATCGCTGAATTAGGTTGCCCAGTTTTTACGGGGATAGGTCATGAAATCGACCGAAGTGTCGCTGATGAAGTAGCTCATAGTGCATATAAAACACCTACTGCATGTGCAAATGCTTTAATCGGTTACGTCAAAAAGTTTGTAGAAGATCTTTCATATTTAAATCAATCAATTTTTGAACGGGCAAAATCGGTAATAGACAAAGAGTCTCGTTTTCAAAATGAAACTAGTTTGCGTCTAACAAAAATTGTTTCATCAACTATTGCAAGAACAGAAAATAAGTTTGAAGAAATAGTGAAAAGGGTTTCTCGTTCAGCTCCAAAACATTTAGAACATCAAAGCGAACGATTAACTGAACTTGAGCATCGTTTGCGAGTACTTGATCCAGTTAATGTATTGGCACGCGGGTGGTCAATCACTCGACACAGCGATGGTCAACTTGTTACTAAAAGCGAACATGTTAAAACAGGTGATGTTCTTATTACTTCTGTGAGTAATGGGACAGTCACCTCTACAGTTAGTAGTGAGGGAGAAAAGTAATGAACTCATTAGAAGAAAATGGTGAAACGGCGAGCGACTTACGTTACGAAGATGCTCTTGCTGAACTTCAAACAATTCTTAACGCACTGGAAGAAGAGTCCGTGGATGTAGACCTTTTAGCTTCTCAGGTCGCTCGTGCTGATGAGTTGATTCGACATTGTCGAGATCGTATTGATGCAGCGCGTTTACAAGTTGACCGCGTGGTTGATGCTCTTGAGCAAGAGTAAATAGCCGATGTTTATTAGAAAACTCTCTGATGTTTCAGCTTTTGTAGCTGTTGATTTTCCTGATGTTGTTGGCAAAGGAAATATTCGTCTTGCTAAAAAGATCCTTCAAGGAGGGGCAAAAGATTTAGCCCGGTCGTTTAGTTATTCGTTAGCTTGCCTTGGGCTACAGGAGACAGGGATTTCTGCAGGTATTAGTTCACCACCTGAAAATCGTAAAGAGGCGCTAGAAGGTTTTGTCACCGAAGTAACTGGCTGGGAAAGTGGCTACACATTTCAGGCAAGTAAAGGGGTGAGTAAAGGCGAAATTGACGGTCTAGAAGATGATTCCAATGATGAGACTCTTTTTTTAGGTGCAGTTTTAGCGGCAAAGACTGCGTGCCCCGAAGCGAGAACTGCCGTTACTGATATTGAAGATTCAAGTCTTTTAGAGGCTGAGTTAAAAAAAGTAAATGTTGATCTTGTTGTATCTGAGTCTCCCTTTACTGCGGAAGCAGATTTGCTTTTTGTTGGAAAGGCTATGCGGGTTCTTGAGCATGAAATGGTTCCAAATATCCAAGCAAAAGTAGTTGTTCCTACTACTCGCCTTGCCGTGACTACACGAGGTTTAGCACATTGTGTAGCCAAAGAGATAGTTGTTTTGCCGGACTTCATCACCGCTGCTGGTCACTTCATGGGAGGTGATGTGGTTTCACTCATGGAACCGTTAGTTAAGGAAACATTAGATCATCCCGAAGGCCCGGTTCTTGGTGCTTGTTATAAGGCTGAATCCTTTTTATCGACCTGGTGTCCAGAGTTACCGTTTGGTCGACCTATCTAAATCTTCAAAATAGATTTCTCTATCCCGTAGTAGCATGCCGGTACTTCGCATACGCTGTATGAGGCTTGGGGCTGTAGCTCAGTTGGCTAGAGCACCTGCTTTGCAAGCAGGGGGTCGCGGGTTCGATTCCCGCCAGCTCCACACCTAAGTCTTATAAATACTTTGTCTCAAATAGTTCTTAACGACTTAAATCGGTTTATATATACCAAGTAGTTTAAGTGGCTACATTCTGGGGGAAATTTTTGATGCTAAAGCAATGGGGGGTTAAAAAAACAGGACCCTTTGGTGCGATCCTTCTTATGCTTACACTTTTCTTATTAGCTTGTGGATCCTCACCTATAAGTAGAGAAATCAGTTCTTTCACTCCTGCTCCCACATCTCAACCAACAACACCAACAACCCCACCGACAACAACCCCAATAACACCAACACCACCAACAACACCAACAAC
>Ga0208408_1000220_pt1 | contig 39990 bp, 40 predicted proteins | sample ETNtaG_4_FD_185776 | JGI IMG/M metagenome (GOLD analysis project Ga0208408, IMG submission 185776) | Marine microbial and viral communities from oxygen minimum zone, Eastern Pacific Ocean - ETNP201406SV67 (SPAdes) (version 2) | ecosystem: Environmental > Aquatic > Marine > Oceanic ... | reverse complement strand
AAAAGCAATAGAATTAGGAGAATCAGGGAAAAAAGTGATTTTAATTAGAAAAGAAACTAAACCCGAAGATGTTCCGGCATTCTTTTCATCAGAAGGAATTTTGACAAGCCTTGGTGGAAAGTCATCACACGCCGCAATAGTATCAAGAGGAATGGGTAAATCCTGTATCGTTGGGTGTAATGAATTGAAGATTGATGAGGAACGTAACAGATGTAATGCAAATGGAATAACTGTAAAGGAAAATGATGTGGTAACAATAGATGGTACTACTGGTGCTATCTATATCGGTAATGTGCCAACAGTAAAACCAAAGAAGACAAAAGATTTTGAAACAATTCTTGAGTGGGCCCAAAAAACAAAGAAATTAGGAATTCGTGCAAATGCTGATACTCCAAACGCTGCAAAACTTGCAAGAGAATACGGAGCAGAAGGAATTGGATTATGTAGAACAGAAAGAATGTTCAACGAAGAAAATAGAATTGGTATGTTTGTAAAAATGATTATGGCAAAATCCGTAGAAGAGAGAGAGAAAGTTTTAGAAAAACTACAAAAGCTACAAAAATCTGATTTTATAGCAATTCTAAAAGCAATGGAAGGGTATAAAGTCACAATCAGACTCTTAGACCCACCACTACACGAATTTTTACCCAATCCAGAAACATTAATGGATAAAATTTACAAGAAAAAGGACAAAAGTGAAAAAACAATGCGTGTATTAGACCGTGCACGTGATTTGGCAGAAACTAATCCGATGATGGGACATAGAGGAGTCAGAGTAGGAATCACATACCCAGAGATCTATAGAATGCAAATTAAAGCAGTATTTGAAGCAGTAGCTCAGCTTACAAAAAGCAAAGTTGATGCAAAACCACAGATTATGATTCCACAAGTAGGAAGTATCGCAGAATTAAATTACATAAAAAATATCTATGACGAAGTAAAAAAAGAGATGCAGAAAAAATTCAAGATGAAATTTAACATTAATTTTGGAACAATGCTTGAGGTTGTACGTGCATGTCTTACAGCAAACGAATTGGCAAACACCGCAGAATTCTTCAGTTTTGGAACAAATGATTTGACACAAGGCGTATTTAGCTTTAGCAGAGAAGATGTAGAAGGAAAATTCCTTGGTGATTACATGGACAAAGGTCTTGTGGAGATAAGTCCATTCCAATCAATTGATGAAAATGGTGTTGGGTATCTAATGCAAATTGGAATAAAACAAGGTAGACATGTACAAAAAACCCTAGAGATTGGTATATGTGGGGAACATGGTGGTGACCCAAATTCTATCAAATTCTGTCATGCAGTAGACGTATCATATGTCAGTGCGTCACCATACAGAATACCTACTGCAATACTTGCAGCAGCACAAGCTGTTATTGAACAAAAAAAATCAAAAAAATAATATACTATTAATTAATACTTAACTTTTTATAATGAAAATTAAGTAATAATGATATGCTGCTACCTAGTTTGGAAACCATTAAACAAAAACGTGAAAAACTCCATATCAGTCAAAAAAAATTGGCTGTGATGACTGGTGTGAGTACATCCATGATAAATCAAATAGAATCAGGTAGAAGTAAACCATCGTATGACACTGCAAAAAAAATTTTTGAAAATTTAGCTAATCTTGAGGGTCAATCATCATCCCATGTTGCTGGTGAAATTTGCAAATCACCTATAATAAAAATGAAAATTACACAAACAGTTAAGGAAGCAATAAAAAAAATGGAGAGTTTAAAAATTAGTCAGATTCCAGTTTTTGATAGTGCTGAACCTGTTGGGATAGTTAGTGAAGAAGGTCTTGTAAGGAAATTAGCAGATTCTAATATTTCCCAGTGGAAACAAACACATCTAAAGGATGTAATGACAGCAGTTCCACCGATAATAAACTACAATACACCAGCTAACACACTTGGGCCATTACTACAATTTACCAAATGTATACTTGTTTCAAAAAATTCAAAAATAATTGGTATCATCACTGCAACAGATACACTAAAGATGATATAATTTTATGTTTTTCTGATATCAGTAAATTCTGCATCAAGTATTTCTTTTCTCACAATTCTAACTACATCATATATTTCAGTTTTAATTATTTCAGATGAGTTACACATTAACCTTACCAATAACCCAGAATTATTTGGTAATATAGTAGAACCACCTGAAACCTCATCATTATTTTTTATAACTGAATTTATTTTTTTATTTAGAATCTGTATGTGTTCATTCTTTGTCAAAATATATATTGATGCCAAAACAGTATGATTACCAAACATTCCAAGCGTATTCATGTTTTGATTTTTTGGTTTTAACATGCAATTATCAATAAATTTAATCTTTTTTTCAGTATTTTGTGCAATTGTTTTAAGATAACATAGATCATATGAAAACAACTCGCCCATTGCAACTCTTCCTGGTACAATTATTTCTGAATAAATCAATGTTGCAGAAGGATCTACATTTAATGATACCTTTTGATAATATCTAGAATTTCTAAATGGTATTATCTGATCTGGTATAAATTCTAAATAGCAATTCTTTCCAACGTTTATGTTGATCAGCTGTGTTGCATAATTAGAATTCATTTTGTAAATCCTAGTTGCACCTTGTGTTGTAATATGGCTTACAGCATTATTTGCTAGGGAAATATCCATTCGATATCGGTCACCTTGTAATATGCCTCCTGATGGTGACATGATAAACAAATGAGCCATATTTGGAAGCTTTTCATCATAATACAGTGCTTTTTGTGTATAAAGTGGAACCTGAGAATATTGGTCAGTGATTACAGTTTTATTTTTATCTGAATTTTCTTCAAGTTTTAACCTCAAAAGTCCAACTTTGCCTGATTTGCCTACATCCAGTTGCTCTATTTTTTTATCATACGCTGAGAATATTGCTGGAACATCATCTGATTCACAAAATTTTAAATCAGTCATTTTACACTAGTCACCATTTTTTTTGGTGGTTGATCAAACAACACATCTTCTATTATATGCTGTACTACCGTATCTATGCCTTGATCAGTTTTACAGTTAACAAGTGCATAAGGCTTATTCTTCCTAACAATTTTTGCATCTCTTTCCATCACATCCAGATTTGCATTAACCAATTCTGCAAGATCAATTTTATTTATAACCAATAGATCAGCCGTTTCTATACCCAAACCTCTTTTCCTTGGATATTTGTCACCTCCTGAAACATCAATAATGTAAATAAAATAATCAGCCAAAGCAGGACTAAATGTTGTTGTAATGTTATCACCCCCACTCTCAATTATGATTAAATCCAGATCAGTGTGTTCACTTTCCAATTGCTCAATTACGGATAAATTGATTGATGGATCTTCACGTACAGCTGTATGAGGACATCCACCAGTGGCAAGACCTATCACTAAATTTTCAGGTAGTAATCCTTGATCAGTAGCCAAGTTTTGACGCATTCTATCAGCATCTTCCTGTGATATAACATCATTTGAAATAATACTGATCTGATAATTTTTCTTGGCCAGAATAGGTACAACTCTTTCGATAAGCATACTTTTTCCGCATCCTACAGGACCTCCAATTCCTATTCGTGGTATTCTTTTATTCATTTTAACAAAACCAGTTATGTAATAAACATCTTAGAAAATTGTTGTTCATGTTCAATTTGTATAATATCATATTCAGGTGCAAATTGCCACATATCATCTAATGATTTTGTAATATATTCATTGCATGTTTCTGTAATTACAGGTTTTAATTGATGTAAAATTTTTTGGCTTTGAAAATGCTCTATCATTCCTAATCTCAATGCTGCTCCTATCATGCTCACAGAAAATCCATAAAGAAAATGTAATACTGACTTTTGTTTTTTTATTCCTAATATGTTAGAAACCACACCTGTGACTACCGCATGAGTTCCAGGTGAATGAGATTCTTTTATTGCATTATGATATTCAGATAATGTATTATTACTAACAAAAGAACCAACGCATTTCATCATCTGTGTTCCAGATCTGCATGATGCTTCTCTCAATTCTCCGATAAGTTTCATTGCAAATAATGATGTATCACACATAATGATTTTTTCAACATTGTTTAAACTGGTAAAATCATATGCACACCCAAGTGCCACACAATCAGCAGGTCCAATTTGTTGTTCGATGTTTGTTTTTATCAGTTCATAAAGATCATCAATACTTGTTATTGTTTTTTCAGAAAAAACAGTCTCCAAACCATTAGACATTGTATAAAGTCCTGTAGGGAAAAAAGAATCAGAAAGTTGTAGTAAGCTTAAATCGCTAAAGTCAGTGTTCATGTACATCCATACTTTCATGTGGAATAAATATTTCCTCCTGCATTGACAAATCAATTTTATTAATCACATCATGAAATAACTTCCCAAACAATTCCATTTCTGAATCATCATGGATTGGAAAAGAGATTGTTTCATTTTTTATGGAAATTGGCCTATGTCTATTGCCTATAATATGACCGACCAAAAGAAATAACCTTTTATCGTTTTCAATAAATCTGACAGTTAGTATTTTTTCTGGTAACTGATCAATTAGAATAATCTCCGAGTCTTGTGAAATAACATCGCCATGATGTAATTTTTTACCAGGATCAAGTACTAGACCTATATCAAATCCATCTTCAGTTTTTTTTCTCAAGCGTGATTTTTCCATTTCAATTCTGGACAAAAGTAAATGTCTTAATTTACCCTGCTGTCTCGCATCATCCACTTTATTTTCCAATAGATTATCATTGTGTATATTACCAAGAATAGAATTTACAATCAGCATAGAATGTTTATTCATCTCCTTAGGATTATATTTTTTGTTAATGCCTTATTGTGATTAAGGCACAAAAAGAACTAATAGTATAAACCCAACTCCAAACACATTCGCTAACACTAAAAACTTTTTGAGATTCATCTTTTCATGGCGAAACTGTATTCAGTCCCTCGTATACAGATGTTCCAAACACATACACAAGAACACCCAGTATTATAATACCTATAAAAGACAAGTTTCTGTTTATTCGTTTTGATTTTTTCATAATCTAAAATTTATTGTTTGATAATCAATATAAACATCTAAGCTTGTTGTTAAAAACCTAAGCATAAATACGACATAATGGAAAATTATGCATGAATCTCACACCAAGAGAACTTGATAAATTACATGTTTTTATGATTGCTGAGCTTGCTAGAAAAAGAAAGGCAAGGGGGTTAAAATTAAATCATCCAGAGTCAGTTGCGATCATTGCTGATCATATTTTAGAAGGAGCGCGTGATGGTAAATCAGTTTCCGATTTAATGAGTTCTGGGAAAAAAGTTTTAGGAAAAGATGATGTTTTGCCAGGTGTAACCGACATTATTCATACAATTCAAGTTGAAGCAACATTTGAGGATGGTACAAAATTGGTCACAGTCCATGACCCCATAGTGTGATAGATATGTTAGCAAGATGGCATTCCGACACACCTCATGTTGGTGAATATATACCAACAGATGAAAGTATCAAGGCAAACAAAGACAAAAAAACAATCAGCCTAAATGTTTCAAACACTGGAGATAGACCAATTCAAGTAGGATCTCATACACATTTCTCTGAAGCAAACAAAGCATTAGAATTTGATAGAGAAAAATCACTTGGATTTCACCTAAATATTCCATCTGGCACATCTATCAGATTTGAACCAGGAGAATCAAAACGTGTTGAAGTTGTAGAATTTGGTGGTACCAAAACAATCTTTGGTTTTAGTGGATTGGTAAGTGGGGATTTGAATTCAAAGAAACAAGATGCAATTAAAAAAATCAATGAAAATGGTTTCAAAAATATTTCTGAGGATGTAAAAGAAGGCTCAAATTCACTTGAGATTCAACGCAGCCGATATGTTGCATTATTTGGACCAACAGTTGGTGACAGAGTTAGATTGGCAGATACAGATCTTATTATAGAAATTGAAAAAGATTTGATCAAATATGGTGATGAATTAGTTTTTGGAGGTGGTAAAAGTGCAAGAGATGGATTGGGGCAGGCTAGTGGTGTGTTACGTGAAAACTCTGCCGATTTGGTAATTACTAATGCTATGATAATTGATCCTGTACTTGGTATCATAAAGGCAGACATTGGCATAAAAGATGGAAAAATTATTGGTGTTGGTAATGCAGGGAATCCAAATGTTATGGATGATATTGATATTACTGTTTCATCAAATACTGAAATAATTTCTGGAGAGCATACAATTTGTACTCCTGGAACAATTGATAGTCATATTCATTTTATATCACCTCAACAGGCAATTGATGCAATTTGTAACGGAACAACAACTATGATTGGTGGCGGTACTGGACCAGCTGATGGTACAAATGCAACAACTTGTACACCTGGAGAATGGAACATACACAAAATGATTGAAGCCGTAGAAGAATACCCATTAAACTTTGGATTTTTGTGTAAAGGGAATGACTCTCGAGAAGAGGCGTTATTGGAACAAGTTAAGGCTGGTGCATGTGGATTAAAACTTCATGAAGATTGGGGAACAACTCCTGCCACAATAAACTCTGCATTGAATGTTGCTGATAAAACTGATACTCAAGTTGCAATTCATACAGATACTCTCAATGAGTGTGGTTATGTTGATGATACCATCAAAGCAATTGCTGGAAGAACAATTCATACATATCATACAGAAGGCGCAGGTGGTGGACATGCACCTGATATTATGAAAATTGCTGGTGAGCCAAATATCCTACCATCATCAACAAATCCTACAAGACCATATACAGTAAACACACTTGAAGAACATCTTGATATGATGATGGTTTGTCATCATCTTAACCCATCTGTGCCAGAAGACGTATCTTTTGCTGAATCACGAATACGTGCTGAAACAATCGCTGCTGAGGATGTATTACATGATATCGGTGCCATAAGCATGATGTCATCTGATAGTCAGGCAATGGGCAGGGTAGGTGAAGTCACTACCAGAAACTGGCAAACTGCTGATAAAATGAAGAAGATGAAAGGAAGTTTGTCTGAAGAAACGGGAGATAATGATAATCTTAGAATAAAGCGTTACATGGCAAAAATTACTATAAACCCAGCCATCACTCATGGAATTTCTTCCTATGTGGGTTCACTTGAATCTGGTAAAATGGCTGACATTGTTGTCTGGTCACCACAGTTCTTTGGAATAAAACCAAAACTGATAATCAAAGGTGGATTCATCGCATATGCATTGATGGGTGATCCTAATGCATCTATACCTACAACAGAACCTGTTTACTATCGTCCTATGTTTGGTGCACTTGGTAAAGCAAAGCAAACAACATCAGTCACATTTACGTCTCAAATTGCATTAGATAATAAATTAGAAGATAAACTAAAAATTCAGAAAAAACTTGTTGCTGTAAAAAACTGCCGTGGTATTGGAAAAAGTGACATGCTGTATAATGATAAAACGCCTAAGATAGAAGTTGATCCAGAAACATATGAAGTCAAAGTTGATGGTAAAATTGCAACAGTTGATCCTGCGGAAAAATTGTCACTTGCCAGACTTTATAGTTTGTATTAGGCTCCTGCAATCAAACGTCTATTACGCAAAGTACGTCTTAATAACATAAAGCCGGCTGCGGTTGTAAATGCACCAAATAAAATATTCACCATGTTTGCATCACCGGCTGCCGTTCCAACCAATGTAAACACCATTCCAAGTACCATCATTAATGCACCCAAACCTGCAAAGATCATCATAGAAATAGGCATCTTCCCAGGTGCCTCACCCTTATTTTTATCAGGTAAAACTCCACTAATTGCAGTTCTATAGCATACACCACAAAAACTCCTTTTCTTCTCACCTTGCCATGCAGGTTTTAGAAAATAAAATTCAGTTCTGCACAAATCACAAGGAACCATTGGAATTGTAACTCTTCCATATTTTTCCCAGTTCTCACCAACCTTCATCATACAAGGCTTACAGTAATAGCCTTTAATTTTCCACAATTTATTGAATCTATATTTCTTAAAGCCTAATGCTTCACCACAACCATTACACGAAGCCATAATACAAAATAAATAATCTTATTTATAATCTTACTATTTTATGCTGCACTGCCACCGCGGGCAACTTTGGCGAATCCTGCTCTTGCCTCGTATATTGGTATACAGATGATGCAGAATGCTGCAATTGATACCCAAACGATTGCGATGCCTACCCACATGGAATAGAATCCAAAGTCAAAGACATAACCAGAGAAGTATAATGGTAATGGCCAAATTACTACACAGATTATAGTCAAAATACCGCCACCCTTAAGGCTGAATTGATATGCCTTCTTTAATGTCGCTTCATCCTGTTCGGCTTGGGCAATTGCTTGCTTGGCATCTTCAGACATGTCGCCTTCAACAATTTTCATATGAGTGTTCAATTGTGACCAATCATATTTCTTGTTCTGAGCCAAACTGATTACTACACAAATTAATCCAGATGATAAGATTGCTACAACGTTACCATATAACATTGGGAATGCGCCACCAAGTGAAGATATATCAATTACACCGTTTGCTTCTGATGCTGCAACACTTGTCCATGTGAGTAATGATAACATAACACCGATAAGTGCACCAGCAACTGCGCCGGCACGAGTAGTTTTGCTCCAAGTAATTGTTAATGCGATTGGAATGACCGCAGAGCCGATTAAGATGCCCATTGCTAAGTATACAAATCCTAAGCTCAATCCCATACCAAGTAGGACAACAGCTAGCGCACCCATACCAAGCCCAAATATCACAATCACCGTACGTGAAACTTTCAATAGTTGCTTTCCAGTTGCTGCTGGATTACTATACGTTCTGTATACATCATAAGTAATCAATGAAGATACTGCAATTAATTCAGCAGATCCTGCTGAAGTTACTGCCATGAATAACATAACCAAAACCATGATTGCTCCAACTTCACCCATCATTACTGATGCGGCTGCTGGGACTGTAAGTCCGAGCTGTACCTGCTCTGGCGTAAGTTGTACATTAAGCGCTACAGCAGTTAAGCCCATAGTTGTTGCTAGAGTAAATGGAATAGAGAACCAGCACATTCCTCCTAGTAAGAATCCTTTTACAGTGGAGCTTGGCTGTGCAGCGATTGCACGTTGCCAGTAAGCCTGGTCTACAAAGACAGTTCCAAAGTTTCCTACAATATTGATAACACCGAAGATTAAGCCACCAGCAGAAGCCATTGTGAGGTATGCACCCATTGCGTTACCTGGTTCACCAGGAGTGAAAGTTGGCTCAAGAACTGGTCTCAAGTCAGCTGCTGCTGCAAGTTTGTCATACATTCCTTCAATACCGCCAGTAACTGGGCTGATGAAGAATACCATAGAAACGAAGGTAAGAATTACGACGTAAATGATTACAGTGTGCATGTAATCTGCAACGAATGTTGCCTTTAGACCGCCTACGAGTGTATAAACCATGACGCCTACTGGAATCAAAAATGCTGCAATACTGATATTCATACCAGTTAAGCCATTTACAACTGCTGCGCCTCCAAGTAGAAGCATACCAGTTACAATCATGTTACATGTTAATGCAAAACCTAAGAAAATTTTGTGAGTGCCGTTACCAAATCTTGCTCTGATAATTTCTAAGAAAGTGTGAGCGTTTGGTGCCTTTCGTTTGAGCTCAATTGCCAAAATTCCGAATAAAAGAACCTGAATTGTTGCTCCTGATGCATACCAAAATGGTCCACTTATACCGTAAAGATACGCAACTGTTGAAGATTGAAGTAGTGTTGCTGCCCAAGTCCAGGCAGATACGATTGCTGCTGCAGTTAAACCTGTTTTAATAATTCTGCCAGCAGTGTTAAACCACTCTGAGTTTTGAACGTGACCTAGATATTTTTCCTCAAGTTTAATTTCAGCCGAAATTACACCTGCAAATATTGCACCTAGACCTACAACGATAAACCAGCCTATTGATTCATCTAAAACCTCACCGAGTCTAAATTCACCAACACCAGCATCTACATCAGCAGCAGCGTCAGGCAACATAGCAAATAGAGTTGCAATAACAAGCATACTACCTAACAGTAAAACTGGTGTACGTTTCAACAAAAGTACCACAAAAAAGATGTATATAACTATAGTGCCAACAATCAATTTATTAACCCCTAGTACGTTGCTAAAAAAAAATTTTTTTTGGCACTAGGTTTTTTTAATTTCTGGAATCTTGTTATTTCCTATATCAAATCCGTCTCGTCTAAGATATTTGAGTGTCAGTTTGTAAACCAGCTCATCATGTTCTACTTTCTCCAGCAGATCAGCCCAAAGCAATCTGCCCTTCGTTTGAATTTCAGGTTTCAATTCTGCTGTAAAATTCTCAGCCAGTTCCTTACATTCTTCATATGTCTTACCGTGTCTATATGCAGTATGTCTAGAACAACTATCCATATGTTTAATCATATTTACTAATCTAAAAATCATTATCGTATACACTAGTCAAGTTTTAAAATGGGAATTTTGCAAAGAATTTATGGAATTAGATGTTGATGAAATGAAGGTTTTAGGTGCTATTGTAGGTGGAGGAAAAACAATCAAAAACATAAAGCAAACAAGCAGACTTGATAAAAAAGAGATAGAAATAATTTTAGAGTCTTTGGACCGTTATGAATTCATCAGTGGTGTTGAAGGTAAAGGGATGTGGGGACAAACACAATTTTACTTTACACCTACTGATGATGGATCCAAAAAGGTTGATGAATATATAGAACATTTGAAAAGTGAATGGAAAAAAATCATTGAATTTGCAACTGATGGTAAAAGGGACCAACTTGATGATTACATGGCTCAACACAAATTTCTTGTAAATATGATGCTATATTTTAAAATCGTTAATCTACCTGCTCTGGGAAGACTAAATCTAAGATTCCTTATTGAAGGGAAGCATCTTTGCTATAAATGTAAAAAAGAGTTAGGAAGATTTGCTCTAAAATTTTCAGTTTCAGATTGTAGAAAACGTGGATTAAAAATGCCAAAAGGATTAACAACACATGATGATTTATGTGCAGATTGTTTTGACGGACTGTCAGTAGGTTAATCTTTTTTCTTAGTTCTTCGTTTTTTGATAACTCTAAAACCTAATCTAGCAATTAGCATAATTATAACTATAATTATTGCATATATCCAAACGTCCATAACATCTTGATCTTCTTGCTCTCTTTCATCCAGTGGTTTTTGGTCCAGTGGTCCTGACTCAAAATCTAGTTCAGCAAATACGGGGGATAATACAACACTAGATATTAAGAAAAAAAATAATGAATGTAGAATTAGTTTTTTGTACATATCTTTAATTTTGTTTGCTGCAAAGCTCGGTTAAAACACCATTTAATGATTTTGGGTGAATGAATGTAACCTTTGTTCCTGCAGAGCCGGGTCTGATTTTTCCTAAAAATTGTATTCCACATCCTTCCATTCTAGTTACTTCATCCTCAATATTTTTGGTTTCAAGTGCTATATGATGTAAACCGTTTCCACGTTTTTCTAAAAATTTTTTAATTGGGCTTGAATCGGTTGTTGGCTCCATCAATTCGATATTTGCGTTTTCCAGATGAAGTATTGCAACTTTTACCCCTTCTGATTCCACAGTTTCAAACTCGACCTCTTTCACATCTAATGCCTCCTGGTATGTTTTAGTAGCCTCCTCAACATTATTCACAACAATGGCAATATGATCAATTTTCAAATCAAAACACCTCTCTTGGCCTATATTGGCCAAAAACTTCTCTGAATGTGTTACTAATTTCCCCTGTTGTGGCATATGCCTGAACTGCGTCTACAATAAACGGCATCAAATTTTTATCAGATTCAGCTGCTTTTTGCATTTTTGACAAGGCATATTGTGTTTTTTTCTCATCGCGTGATTTACGAAGTTCTTTTATTGCTTTTTCCTGTTTTTTTCCTAAAGAATCAGTTACTCTCAAGAGGTCTTGCTTTTTATTAGATTTATCATCGAATTTGTTAACACCAACAAGTACACGTTCATTATTATCAACCTCCTTTTTGAGCCGATATGCATTCTGTCTAATCTCAGATTGGAAAAATCCCTTTTCAATGGCTTTTAGTGCACCTCCCATTTTGTCAATCTTTTTGAGATAAGCCCATGTCTTCTCTTCAATCTCGTCACAGAGTGATTCCATATAGTAGGATCCAGCTAATGGGTCTACAGTTTTAGTAATCCCACTTTCAAAACCAATAATCTGCTGTGTTCGTAATGCAATCTTTGCCGCCTCTTGCGTTGGAAGTGCTAGTGCCTCATCCTTTGAATTGGTATGCAAAGATTGTGTTCCACCGATAACTGCTGCCATTGCTTGTATTGCAACACGAACAATATTATTATCAGGTTGCTGAGCTGTTAATGATTCTCCACTTGTTTGAGTATGAAATCTCAGATGTAATGATTTAGGATCTTTAGCATGAAATCTTTCCTTTAGGATTTTTGCATAAACTTTCCGTGCAACTCTAAACTTTGCAACTTCTTCGAAAAACTCTATTGTACAACAAAAGAAAAATGAAAGTCTTGGTGCAAAATCATCAATCTTTAGCCCTCTATCTATACATGTTTGAATATATTCAATTGCATTTGCAATGGTAAATGCAATTTCTTGGATGGCAGTTGAACCTGCTTCACGCATATGATATCCTGAGATTGAGATTGGATACCATTGTGGCACATTTTTTGCGCAGTAACCAATCATATCACCTATCAGCCTCATTGATGGCTTCGGAGGATAAATGTAGGTATTTCTAGCAACATATTCTTTCAATATATCATTTTGAGTTGTACCTCTGAGTTCTTTGCTTGAAATTCCTTGGGATTTTCCTACTGCAATATAATATGCTAGAAGTGTTGATGCAGTTGCATTTATTGTCATTGAAGTTGAAACCTCTCCTAAATTGATTTTGTTGAATGCCGTTTGCATATCTTTTAATGATGCAATTGATACACCTACTTTCCCAATCTCACCTTCAGCTTGGGGTGAATCTGGATCATATCCAATTTGTGTAGGTAAATCAAAAGCCATAGAAAGACCAGTTTGTCCGTTTTCTAGCATGAATCTATAACGCTTGTTGGTCTGCACAGCATCTCCAAATCCAGAGTATTGACGCATGGTCCATAATCTATCACGGTACATCCCAGGATGAATTCCTCGCGTAAATGGGTATTTTCCAGGTTCTTCTTTTTTGGGTTTTTTTGTTGAACCATAATAAGCTGGTTTTACTGAGATGTTAGAATCAGTCACAAATTGTTTTGATTTTGGTTTTTCTTTTGTCATTATCATCACTTCAGTATACTTTTTGATATGTTTTCAGCAGCTTCATATGGATCAATTTTTTTTTCATGTACTTTTTTAAGATATGATGAATAGGATTTATTCGAATGTAGTACTGATGAAATTTTTTCATTGATATTGTCCAAAATTATATCATCGAGTTCTTTGGTAAGCCTTTGTTTTTCTGACAATTTTTTCTCCTTTTTCTTGTTTGCTATTAATATTTTTAATTCTTTTATAAATTCTGCAACTCCCTTTCCTGTCTTAGATGATGCTTTTAGAATTACTGGGTTTTTTTCTACACTTCCAATAAAATCCTGAACTGACTGGAATAATTGTGATGCGCCATCTAGGTCGCTTTTATGTACAATGTAAATATCACCAATTTCAGTTATCCCAGCTTTTATGGTTTGTATACTATCACCAGTATGCGGATTGAAGACTACAACTGTGATATCTGCGATGTGAGAAATTTCTATTTCTGTTTGACCCGCACCAACACTTTCTATTATTATTGGATTAAATCCAGCATATTCTAATACACGTATACTATTTCGAATTGATCTAGAAATGGCTCCAGTTGCACCTCTTGATGCGATACTTCTAATATATGTCCCCGAATCTGTTGATTCCATCATTCGTACTCTATCACCTAGGATTGCACCCCCAGATACATGACTGGTAGGATCTATTGCTAAGATAGCTGGTTTCATACCTAATTTTTTTAATTGAATTGATGTTTTATCAATTAATGATGATTTCCCTGCACCAGCTGCTCCTGTAATACCAATCACAATAGATTTACCTGAACTTTTGAATATTTTTTTGATTAATTTTCTTGATTCTTTTTTGTCATTTTCAAAAATAGAAATTGCCTTTGCAATTGCTCCACGTTTTGCTTTTTTCAAATCAGAAGTGATATCCAAGTATAGTTATCTTTTGTTTCTGCAATAAATATTGGTATTGTTGCCAATTAGCTTGGAATAATGCCTAGAATACTTAGAATACTATGAAAATTGGTATTTCTAGGAAAATCGACCATCCAAACACTGACCAAGTTATCCTAAATTGTTCTACTTTATTTCTTCAAAAGCACTTTTGAAGCTATTCTTGTTTGTTTTGGTATTTTCTTCTATTATCCAGTTTGAAAATTTATGAACTTTTCTAACATGGTCCATTATATCAGTACAAGTAGTATTGCACGTTTTACATCTGTATTTCATGACTATGCTGATAATCTTGCCTTATAGATACCTAGGTAAAATTAGTAGATCCTAACTGTACTATTTTTTAACTACTGGAAAGCCTAAATGCCCTTATTATGATAATCCAGTGCTGATGATTATTCAAGAAGGTTCTCTCTGACTTCCGAAGAGATTGATGAGATAAAGTTCAAGGTTTGTCTTTGAACGCCGAATTATGAAGCACGAAAATTAATTTAACTAGCAAAAATGTTGTGTTGATATAGATTTGTACTAAAATACTCAGGAATTTGCCTCAATATCTTCCTCAAGGTCTCTGCCAAGCCCATCCCACCATTGACTAGGTCCCTTTTGCATGTATAAATTTGGGTTGGATGATATATAGATCTGTTGGTTTCTAAGTTTTCATGTAAATTATTCTAGATTTTGGTTCATCTTGTTCATGGATTTCTATTTTTAAACCAATTTCTCCAAATTGATTGTGAATTATAGAAAATGTTACTGGCATTGTTGCCCAACCATATTTTGGTGGAGAAATAATTTGAACAGTTTCTACAAATGACTGCTGTGAAAATTCTTTATGAAATGTTTCATCCATACCCAAAATCTCAATTATGACAGAATCGGTTTTTTCTGATACATCGACATAAGTAATCTCTATAGTATTATTTTCTGGTTTATACAAAGCATCTACAGAAATTGTCTGTGATATCATTGATTCGTCAATTGGTGAATTAGATATTGCTAAAACCATTATGATTGCTATAACAGATAAACATGCACCGATAACTAATTTTTTAATCATAGTTATATGAATTCTTTTTTAATCTGTTGCAAAAATTTGGATCTTATTCTAACTCTTTCTAATGTTTGTTCCAATATACGTTCAGTTCCTGGCATTGGATTTCTTTTAAAAAAAGCGCGTACTTCTTTTTCCTGCTTATACTCAACCACTCCACCAATACTTGCAACAATTCTATTGGCTAGTGGATTTCCAACTCCAAATTTTTTCACAAGATTTCTCCAATATTTTTTTAGCCACGGCCAGAGAATATCTTTTCCATGAACATTAGATGCTATATTCATAATTGGTACACGGATATTTTGTGAACGTACATCTGAAGTCAAAGAAAAGTTTAGAGTTTTTATGAGAAGATTTTTCTGCTTAAAATTACACAATGCGGTAAGAAACCGCATTTTTTCTTCCTGAAGAATAGCCTTTTTGTAAAGTGATATTAGTTTACTATGAGTTTTCTGATCTCCCTGCCACGCTGTCAAAATAAAAACTGGTTCCTGTAAATCAGCAGCCAATGAATTTTTATTTTTGATAAATTTGTTAAACCGTTTTTTAGATTCGTTGAGTATTTCTTTATCACCTAATTTTCCAAGTGCAGTTATCACAAAACTGCGTAGTAATGAATCAGTATGTTTTTCATTCTTCTTAGAATCCCATCCAAGGTGATCAAATATACTTCCCAAAAATTGTAAGGCATAAACACGAATTTCATCAGAGAATTTTTCATTAATTGTGAGATTATACAGATAGTAAAGATTGTGTGCCACATTAAGCAAAGTAATGTAATCATCTTCATCATGATATGATGTGGTAAAATCAAGATATTCTTGAAGCTGTTTGACACCTGTAACACACTGTGAAAACAAATCATTTTGTAAACTCCATCGATCAACATGATTCAGTATTTTTTCATCTACCAATAATGACAGATTTGCCAAAGTATGTGTATCATATTCTACCCTGTAAAATCCATACCGACCAGAATTAATTATAAAGTTTGAATCAGTATTTTTTAATGATATTTTTCTATGATGTGATTTTAACAGTATTGAGTTTTGATGGTTTCCTTCATCGATCGTTATAGGAATCTCCCATTCATTTTTTGAGGATTTACTGCCATCTGCTAAAAATCGTTTTTGTGATAGTAAGACATGTGAGTTTTCTCGTTGAGCAGTAACAATAGGATAACCAACTTTGTCTATCCATGTTTTCATCATTGGTTTGACGGGTTTGTGTGCAATTCCTCCAATAGAACTCCATAAATCTTGCCCTTCAGCATTTGAATACCTATATTTTGTGAGATAATGTTTCAGTCCTTTTCGAAAGTTTTCCACACCAACGTAATTTTCAAGCATACGTAAAACACATCCACCTTTATCATAACTAATTACATCGAATATCTCTCTAATTTGTGCAGGATGCTTTACATCTACATTGATGGGATGAGAATTTTTTAATGCATCTAAGCCCATGGCTTGCAACATCGCATCCTCCAAAAATTGGTTCCAAAGATCCCATTCTGGATAAAATTTATCAACAATCTTTGTTGCCATAAATGTTGCAAAACTCTCATTCAACCAAAGGTCATTCCACCACTTCATTGTGACAAGATTACCAAACCATTGATGTGCTAATTCATGTGATATTACCTCTGCAATGTACTGCTTTGTCTTAGTTGAGGATGTCTTTGGATCGTAAAGTAAAATCGCCTCTCTAAATGTAATTGCACCCCAATTTTCCATTGCACCAGCAGCAAAATCAGGAATTGCAATCATGTCAAGTTTGGGAAGTGGATATTTTATTCCAAAATATTTTTCATATTCAGCAAGAAATTGTTTTGTAAACTGTAATGAAAGTTTTCCTTTATTCTTATTACCCTTTGTGGTAACAATTCGTAGTTTTATATCACGCAATTTTCCGTGCAAATACTCGAATTCACCCACTCCAAGATAGAGTAAGTATGTTGACATTATTGGGGTTCGCTGAAACTCGTACAAAAATTTAGAACCGATAGTTTTCTTAGATGATATGGGCATATTTGAAATTGCGTCAAGATGTTTATCAACTAATAATGAAACATCAAAAGTGGATTTAACAGATGGCTCATCCCAACATGGAAATGCTCTTCTAGCGTCAGCGGCCTCAAATTGTGTTGTTGCAAGATATTTTGTTTTTCCGTCTTGATCCTTATACTGGCTTTTGTAAAATCCCAAAAGTCTGTCATTTAAAATCCCAGTAAATTCAATACATAGTTTTACTTTTCCCTTGATTTTTTTGGCAAGTTTTATTGTCAGTTTTTCATTTTTCTTATCCAATGATGTAATTACAGTGACAGTTTTTCTACCCTGTATTACATGAGATTTCTTTATTTTCAGCTCCGCGGCGTCTAACAAAATTAAATTTGTTGGTTTTGAAATGTCTATAGTAATGATTTCTATACCGTTGAACGTAAAATTATGAAATAATGGTTCAAACTCTATCTCATAATTAATTGGAGTAATGTTTGCCATATTCATGAATGTTAAGAATCATTATCTAAATTTATGTCAATAGTTATTACTTATGTTTATAACTGCATAAATTTTTTATCATTTATTGAACGATAAAGTGGTAACTGGTATTGTAATCGTTATAATATCAGTGATTGGAATGTTTCTAGGTCTGACACAATTTTTCGGTGAAGTGACTATTACACCATAACATACAAAACTCATAATTATGAAAAGTCTATTTTCTATGTAATCTAATATTATTCATGTATGAATGTAATGCTAATGACAGAAATGAGCTTGAATCCATACAAGGTCAAATTCTTGAAAGAATACAATATTTGAGAGAAAGAAATCTTGATATTACTACTGATGAAATATTACTCGATTATTACAGTTTTAATGATGAAGTGATATCATGTATTCTTGATGATCATTCATTTAGCCCAATAATATTTGGAATAATGGCGGTTGTAGGCGTGTTTATACTTTATAGAATTTGGAAATTAAGGAAAAAAAAATTTAAAAGATTTTAAGGGAAATGTGTGAATACATACTATGAAACAAAAAACAGCATCTCGTAAGATAAAGATCCTTGTTGCGAAACTGGGTTTAGATGGTCATGATAGGGGCGCATTAGTTTTGTGCCGTGGATTTAGAGATGCTGGAATGGAAGTGATTTATTCTGGTTTATTTGCCACACCCGATAGAATAGCACAAATTGCAGAAGATGAGGATGTAGATGCAGTTGCATTGAGTTTATTGAATGGGGCTCATGGAACGCTGTTTCCTAAAGTTGTCAAGGTGTTAAAGAAGAAAGGAATTAAAGATGTACTTGTTGTAGGAGGTGGAACAATTCCAGAAGAAGATAAGAAAGCACTTGAAAAATCTGGTGTTAGTGGAAACTTTGGACCAGGAACATCACTTGATGATATAATAAATCATATTAAAAATGGTGTTTCTAAACTAAGAAAATTATAATCATTCCGTAGAATCAGGCCACATCATTTTTCGCATCTGCTTACCTATCTTTTCTATTTGATGTGAATCTAATTGTTTCATATATTTATCAAATGCATCTTTGCCACTTTTTTGATATTCATCTAACCATTCCTTGTTGAATGTTCCATCCTGTATTTGTTGTAGTACATTTTTCATTTGTTCCTTTGTCTGGTTATTCATTACCATCGGACCACGTGTAAGACCACCATATCTAGCGGTTTCACTTACACGTCTCCACATACCATTGATTCCATATTTCTGGATCATATCAACAATAAGTTTCAATTCGTGTAAAACTTCAAAGTATGCAATCTCTGGTTGGTATCCAGCTTCAACCAATGTTTCAAATGCATTTACAACCATAGATGCAGAACCGCCACAAAGATCAGCTTGTTCACCAAACCAATCGGTTTCAACTTCTTCTTTGAATGTAGTTTTGATTAACCCTGCTCGTGCGCTTCCAATTCCCTTAGCAATTCCAAGTGTTCTGTCCCATGCAGTTCCAGTCTTGTCTTGTTCTACCGCAACAATTGATGGTGTTCCAAAATTATCAAGATATGTTTCTCTTACCTTAGAGCCTGGACCCTTTGGTGCAATCATGATAATATCAATATTGTCAGGTGCTTTTATCCATCCCCAATAAATTGCAGCAGCATGCGAAAATGCTAATGCATTACCCTCAGAAAGATTTGGTTCTATCTCATCCTTGTAAACTTTTGACTGAACCATATCAGGAATTAAGATATGTATGATGTCAGCCTTTTTGCAAGCATCGGCAACGGACATCACTTCATGCCCATCATTCTTTGCCTTATTCCAGCTAGATCCACCTTCTTTTAGTCCTATTATCACATTAAGCCCAGAATCCTTTAGGTTGTTAGCCTGTGCATCTCCTTGAATTCCATATCCAATGATTGCAATTGTTTGATTTTTGATAGAATCTAGGCTAATATCAGAATCTTTCCAAGTCGTTGCCATGATAAAAATTCTGAATTCTACACATATAATCTATATCTTAATCTCCCTATTACACTTGATACATCTGACCATAATACCATCAGCATTAATACGCTCAAACTTTTTTGAACCACAATTTGTACAAATTGGACATGCACGTGCTGATTTCACAAATAATGATTCTCTTATCTACATTTGAAGTTAATTGATTTTGCCACTACCAATTACACGTACTGAGGTAGATTCAGGCTTGACCAAAAGACAAATCTCATTTTTTCTGCAAACAACTGGTTTATCCAATATTAATTTGACCGGAGATATTGAGGAAAATTTTGCAGCTTTTACCTGTAATCCAATACTTACAAGACACATTTGATTTTCAGAAATCTCACCTTTATAGAATGGTGATTGTTTAAAATCAATTTCAAGTTCATTTTTTATTTCGAATGATTCATCAGAAGTAATTACATCTCCTCTTCCAACTTCGTCTGGTTTGATTCCCTTTAATGATAGGCCAACCCTTGCTGGGCAAACTGCCTGCTTCACGTCATCATCATGCATTTGGATTGACTTCACCATCACGTCAGTACCCGATGGAAGATGTTTAAGATTATCATATTGATTTATTGTTCCTTGTAACACTTTACCCAAAACCACTGTACCAACACCTTTCACATCAAAAGAATGATCAATCACAATTTGTGCAGGACCATCATTTGAAACAGGTGGAAGTTTTACTAATTCTTCCTTGATGTTTAGTGAATCTATCTTCTTGTAGTTCTGTAATACAGTTCCTTTTATCATACTATGAAGACGATTTTCATCAACCTCATAGGAATGACTTAGTATTCCATTTTTTTTATTTAGCATATCGAGTGCAATGATTTGTTCTCCAGTATACCTATCAAGCGATGCAACATAAAAAATAACATACTCTGCAATATTTATCGCCTGTAGTAATGGTTGTATTTTTTCTGGAAATCCATTAGGTACTACCCATGTCCTAATTATGTCTGATTCTTTTCTATCATAAACTGTAAGATCCGTCACCGTGCCTTTTTTTCCAAAATCATTTGCTATTGTTTGTTCACCAAGAACAACAAAATTCACTGATCTCATGGAAATGCCCTAAGTACAGATGCATAACTAACAAATCGATGATTTTTTGGTTTTACCATAGTTTGAGAGTATTTTGGTATTGTTTTCCCATCAGATCCCCTATACCCAATTGGTTTATCAACCCAATTCCAATAATCAGCTAAACGTAAAACATCATCATATGGACTATAATAATTTCTAATTTTTCTTGCGACAATTTTTTGAGCTATAGAACCATTTTTCATATTTAATGAATTACTAGGTATAGAACCGCCAAAAAAATAAACTGCTTCTATAATTCCTTTATTTTTTGTATTTCTTGCGAGATTTTTTATCGTACTCATAATTACATGTGCCCCAAGGGAATGTCCCACAAGTCTGATTTTTGTTTCTGGACTTTTATGTTTAAAATCCTCAACAAATTTAGCCAAATTTCTTCCATTTTTGTTGGCTATTATCACACCTATATGCAAAGCATGAAGTGCGTATGAAATATACTGTGCACCAACGGTGTTTGAATCATAACTATATCCTATAACAGGATGTTTGTAGCCAAGAGCAGCTAACCTTCTCCTTGCTGTAATAAATTTTGTAAGTGCACCAGCTGCATTATTTCGTAAACCATGAATCATGATGGTTATTTCATTTGTTCCAACTAATGCATCAAACATTCGTTTTGGATACACATTATATGATTCGTTTTGTAATGTGGTACCAGAATCTAAATCATAAAAACCCCTTGTAGATATACGTGGAAAAATCTTTTTCAATTTACATGCTATCTCCAAGCTTAGCACTTTGCTCCTTTATCACAGATTCTTCTACTTTTTGAAAGAGTGGAGATATTTTACCAAGCTTGTGACCCTGCTTTATCGATATGTTTGATATTTCATCAAAACCTTGTGCCGAAATATTATCATGCATACCCAACTGCACCCAAATTTTTTGTGATGATTCTGGTAAAAATGGATATGTAGCTATTGCCAAACTTCGAACAGCGTTAACGGATAGATATATGCATGAATTTGTACCGGGATTATTCTTCCATGGTTCTTTATGCTGGAAATATTGGTTAAAATGAGCTGAAAATTGAAATATTTTTTTTAATGCTCTATCAAGATGGTTTTGTTCCATTAATGTACCAATATCCGTAACAAATTCTTTGATTAATTTCTCTGATTCTTTATCCGCATCATCAAATTCTTCTGGTTCTGGAATAACACCACCAAATGATTTTACAGTAAATCCTAGTACACGATTCACTAAATTTCCAAGATTACCTATCAATTCAGAGTTTATCTTAGTTGCAAACTCATTCCAATCAAAATTGAGATCATCCTGAGAGTATGGATTTATGGATATAAGATAAAATCTGAGATAATCAGCTGGGAATATTTGTAAGAAATCTTTCAAACCTATGTACCAATTTCTGCTTTTTGATATTTTTTTTGACTGTAATGTAAGATGGCCTCTTGTTGGAATGTAATCAGGAAGTTTGTATTCCTCCTCAATCCCCAAACGCATTGCTGGCAAAAATAGATAGTGATGATAAACTATATCCTTTCCAATAAAATGATAAATGTCAGATTCGTTCCAAAATTTTTTGCCATCCTTACCATTATCATTAAGAAATTTTATTGTAGATGAAATGTATGCAAGATGGTTATCAAACCAACCATAAAACACCTTATCATTCACGCCATCAATCGGAACGGGAATTCCCCAAGATATATCACGAGTGATATCCCAATCAGTTAGTCCTTCCTTGATCCAATTCTGTACATATTTTTTGACATCTTTTTGTAGGTTTTGATTCTCCTCAAGATACTGTGACAGTTTTTCTGAAAAATTTTTCAGTTTGAAAAAATAATGAGATGTTTTTTCCTTAACTGGCGGTTGCCCACAAATTGAACAATGTGGATTTTCAATTTCTTCCGGAACACGACCACATTTTTCACATAAATCAGAATATTGTTCTTCTGACTTACAGTATGGACATGTACCAATTACATATCTATCAGGCAAAAATTTCTTATCATTATTACAGTAAAACTGTATTATGTCATTTTCATAAATATGTCCGGCGTTTTCAAGTTTCTTGAATACGTATTGAACAAACTCCTTGTTTTCAGGAGAACTTGTTCTATAAAAGAAATCAAATTCTATATTAAATGCTGCAAAATCTTCAGCATCACGTTTATTCCAATATTTCACATACTCTTCAGGTGTTTTTCCTTCTTTCTCTGATTGTATTAGTATAGGTGTTCCAAAGTCATCGGATGCACAAATGTAATACGCCTCAACACCCTTCTGTTTTAGAAATCTTGTAGTTACATCAGCGGGTAAATATGTAGATGCGACATGTCCAAGATGGATTTCTCCATTCGCATATGGCAGTGCACTTGTGATGATTGCTTTTGAGTTCATTTGATATAGGTTTTGTAAAGTTTAGTTAAGAAGTTTTACCAGCTACTCATGTATTTGATCTGTTCTTTTGTTAACGTGTCAATCTTCACATTCATAGCTTTCAAAGCGTCAATTGCTACCTGTTTATCTATCTCACTTGGAACTGTCACAACCTTTTTTGGCATTTTTTTATGATTTTTGAGAATGTAAAGAATTGAAAGTAGTTGATTTGAAAAAGACTGTGCCATCACTTCTGGCGGATGACCTTCTGCGGCTGTCAAGTTAGCTATTCTACCCTCACCGATAAGATAGACTTTTTTGCCATTTTTCAGTACACATTCATCAAGATATGGACGTACTTGTCTAACAGATTTTGACTGCTTCAAAAGAAACTTGGAATCCACTTCAACGTCAAAGTGACCAACGTTTCCAAGCACTGCGCCATCCTTCATCTTTAAGATATGTTCCTTTCTGATGATACTAGTCATTCCAGTTGTTGTAATGAAAATCTCACCAATTTTTGCAGCCTGTGCCATTGGCATTACATCAAAGCCATCCATATGCGCTTCTAGCGCACGTATAGGATTCACCTCTGTTACTATGACCTTAGCGTTCATTCCACGACAATTTGCTGCAACACCTTTTCCGACCCAGCCATATCCTGCCACCACGACTCGTTTAGATGCAAATAACAAATTCATTGCTCGTAAGTAACCATCTATTGTACTTTGACCAGTACCGTATTTGTTATCAAACATATGTTTTGTATATGCATCATTAACTGAAATTACAGGATATCGAAGTTTACCTTGTTTTTCTACAGCTCTAATTCGGTTTACACCTGCAGTAGTTTCTTCTGTAGCCCCAAAAATTTTCAACGAGTTGTATTTTTTATCAAAATGAGCTTTTACATTCATATCAGAACCATCATCAGTCAAAATCTGTGGTTTATGGTTTAGAACTTGTTGTATACACCAATCATATTCCTTAGGACTTTGACCAGCCCAACAATATGTATGAATTCCCTGTGATGCAAGAAAAGCTGCTATGTCATCCTGAGTAGTAAGTGGATTTCCACCACAACATGCAACCGTAGCTCCCAGTTCTTTTGCACCCATAAGTAAAACTGATGTTTCTTTTGTTATGTGCAAACAAAATCCCAATGTGATTCCTTTGAGAGGTTTTGATTTTTTTAATCTCATTATAGTATTATCTAAGATCTGCATATGAGATCTCGCCCATTCATAGGAAATCTTACCCTTCTTTGCTAATTTTTTATCTTTTACTTTACTCAACGTAAATTTGGATTTTAACTAGGTATAAAATTCTATCACAACCTACAAGCTTTTTACTATGTCAAAATGACTAGAATTAGTATGACATGGAAAAAAATAACTGAAAAAAGCACAATTGTAAGTGGTAAAGGTATGGAATTTGAAATTGATGGGAAGAAAATTGCTGTTTTTAATCAAAATGGGTATCATGCGTTAGATGCTCTATGTGTACATCAAGATGGTTCTATTGCACCTGGTAAACTTGATGGTGATATTGTTGAATGCCCATTACATTTTTGGCATTACAATATTAAAACTGGTGAGCTGAAGGATTTTCTGAAAGATATCAAACTTCAAACATACAAGACTGATGTGAGAGATGACGGTGTCTATATTGATCTGTAAAAAATTATAGTGAGTCAATAAATAATGATTTTAATACATCTAATTTTTCGTAGAAGATTTGGATTATGTTATTGAAATTATCCTGAACTGCTGGATCATTCTGAAGATTTTCTGCATCATCTAATGCAGCATGTGCCAAGGATGGAATGTCGATTTGCTCAATTGTGTCAGGAAATAACAACATTCCACCGCCAATTAAAATAGCACCAACTATAATCAATTTTCCTTTCATTTGTTCATGATTCCAAAAAAATGATAAAAAATCGGAAATAAAAAAATTTTGAGTAAAGATGCAAAACTGTCTTGCAAAGATAACAATTTATGCCTATATCGAGCAAAGATTGTGTGAATCATGAAATTCTACGTGAAATTATTACTCAAGATTATGTAAAAATTCAAAATGATATTGAAAAATTTCTAAAAGATAGTGTTTTGGAGAATAAAGCTGATGGTGTTATTTTTGGTCTGAGTGGTGGGATAGACTCTGCGATAATTGCATATTTATCTGCGAAAATATTTGGTAAAAAAGCACTTGCTTTAGTAATGCCAGACTCTACGGTATCACCATCAAGTGAAACAGGTGATGCGTTAAAAATAATTGGTGAATTAGGTATTGATTACAAACTTATCGATATTGATGTAATCCATAAGATATATTCAAATTATTTAGAACCTGAGAAACGAGCATTAGGTAATCTGCGAGCAAGAATAAGAGCGAATATCATATACTATTATGCAAATTTAAAAAATTTATTAGTTTTAGGAACAAGTGATAAAAGCGAATACTCCATAGGTTACTTTACAAAATTTGGTGATGGGTGTGCTGATCTACTACCAATTTCTAACCTTTACAAAACACAGATACGAGAATTTGCAAAAATCCTTGGAATCCCAGATAACATAATCACAAAAAAAAGTAGTCCTAATCTATGGAAGGACCATGATGCAGAAGAGGAAATTGGTATCAGTTACGAAGAAATTGATTCAATATTATATTGTATTGAAAAAAAAATAAGTGTTGATGAGGTTGCAAAAATGACAGAAATAAAAAAAGAGTTTGTGGAAAAGATTATCCAAATGCATGAGAACAGTAAGCATAAAAGATTACCACCTGTAGGTATCAATGAAGGATGATAGTATAATGCAAATATTTGATACCCTAAACAATACAAAAACAGAATTAAAATTTTTGGATAAAGTTACAATATATTTATGTGGAGTTACAGTTTATGATGATGCACATATTGGTCATGCACGTACAATAATTGTTTTTGATGTATTACGTAGATTTTTAGAATCACAAAAAAATATTGTTGAAATTGTTCAAAATTTTACGGATGTAGATGATAAAATAATAGCACGTGCAAATGAAAAGAAAGTGTCCACTGTCGAACTCACTTCTAAATACACTGAAAATTACTTTCGTGATTTTGATAAACTGAATGTGAAAAGAGCTACTCATTATCCAAAGGCAACAGAACATATTGAAGATATGTTGAATTTAATTTCTCAACTTATTGATAAAAAATGTGCGTATATAACTAAAAACGGTGTTTATTTTTCAGTTTCTAAATTTCGTGATTATGGAAAATTATCCAAAAAGAATATCAAAGAATTGATTTCGGGTTCACGTGTAATGGTAGATGAGGAAAAAAATGATCCGCTTGATTTTGCATTATGGAAATTTTCTGATACTCAACCAATTTGGAATAGTCCATGGGGAAAAGGACGACCTGGATGGCATATAGAATGTTCTGCAATGAGTAGAAAATATCTTGGTGATGGTTTTGATATACATGGTGGTGGTAGAGATCTTATTTTTCCACATCATGAAAATGAAATTGCGCAATCAGAATCATCAACATCAAATCAGTTTGCAAAAATTTGGATGCATGTTGGTATGATAACCATAAACGGTGAAAAAATGTCTAAATCAATTGGGAATGTAAAATCAGTAAGTCACGTGCTGGAAAACTGGGGATCAAACATTATTAGATTATTTTGCCTTTCAGGCCATTACTCAAAACCGATTGATTACTCTGAAAAAATTATGATGGAAAATGTTACAAAACTTAGGCAGATTGAGACATCATATTATGAATTAAGACTGGCTGAAGGCATGAATAAAAAATCATATACAAATGAGTTTGTAAATGAATGTAAAGAGGAATTTGATTCTGCATTAAACAATGACTTTAACATACCAGTTGCACTAACTGCTTTCTATAAATTGATAAGGGAAATCAATTCTTTGGCTGCTGATGAAAAAATTACTTGTGACGTATCAAGTATAATTTTGCCTGAACTTGAAAGAATGATGGACATACTTGGTATTAATATTGTAAAAATCTCAGATGACGAAAAAGATGAAATCAATCATCTTATAGAGAAAAGAAATGTGTATAGAAATGAAAAAAACTTTGACGAAGCTGATAAAATTCGTGAGCAGATAGCAGAAAAAAATATTACCTTTATTGATCATAAAAATTCTACTCGATGGGTAAAACGTGAGAAAATTAAGGCTGAATAATTATTTTTTTCCTGCACTGATAAGGCAGATTACATCCCTATCACGTAATTGGTAGTTTATTGGTAACCTCAAATTATATCTAAGATCTTTTGCATACAATAGACCTTTTATCAAGTCTGAATGGACTTCTTTTGCTAAATCAATAACTGTTGCACCGTCTTTTAATAGAATGAGATCAGGTAAAACACGTCCTTTTTTATCAGAAAGTTTTTCAGGGTCTGCAACAGGATAAATAGAATTCATTTTCAGTAGTTTAAACACGATTACGTTTATCGCAAACTGTACACCTGTACGCATATACTCACCCATAATATCTTTTTTAATGAAATCTAATGCATCTTTTTGTTTATCGTTGAGATCATCATCTTTCAATATTTCAAATTGCTCTGACCCCGGTGAATATTTTATAAGCCCTTTTTGCTCCGCTCGCCTTAAAGTAAGCTCACTATCGGCACTTGCAGGTACAATAATCATATCATTATATCTTTCACGAAGACGATGAAAATTTTTATCAGCGTTTGGAACGTCGATTTTGTTTGCAACAATTAGTGTAGGTTTTGAAATTTTTCTAAGATACGTTGAAAATTTTTTGCTATCTTGGATGCTAAAATTTTCCAGATCTTTATCTTCAAGATTAGTGGCCTTTAATGCATCTTTAACATGGAATTTTTTAACACCTATGCCTTGATAAAGTTCAGTCAAAGCAGTTATTGGATCATTATTGGTTTTGAGAATTTTTTGTAACTTGTCACGATTCACTTCTAGAATCTTTTGATACCACATATTCAATTCTTCTTCAATATCGGCAAAATCTGAAACCGGATCACCATTACCTATTTCAGTAATTTTTCCAGTTGAGTCAATACTTCCAGATGCATCAACTATGTGTATCAATGCATCTGACTGTGAAGCGATAGAAAGAAATTGATTTCCCAAACCCTTACCTTTCCAGGCATCTTTTATCAATCCAGGAAGATCAATCAATTCGATAGGAATGTATCTCCAACCATCATTACATTGAGAATTATTTGGGTTGTCCTGCACATTGAATTCTGGATGAACACAAAGTGTTATGGCATGTCCAATAGATTTGGATGGTTTTTTAGTAGTAAAAGGATATGTCGATATTTCATTAGATGAAAGTGTCGAAGAGTTAAAGAAAGTAGTTTTTCCTGTGTTCGTTTTCCCGATAAGACCTATTTTAATTGGCATGATTAAAAAATGATTTAAAATTATTTATCTCTGCTGTCTTGATCTACTTTATTTTTGAGTTTTTTACACGAGTTTTCTAATTCGGAAACCATCCAACGTATTTCACTTAAATCTTCTTCAGTTAGATCATCACTCCATTTTTCTAAAATTAATTTAGAAATCTGGGAGCAGTTATACAATAACACCCAATATGGATGATGTTCAGCTGTTGAATCTGCTAATTCTTGAATAACATATAATGCTCTTTCTGCACGTGATACTGGATCATCATTAGTGTCCATGATTAAAAAAGGCGTTGATGCTCTGCTAGCATACATCTGTTAAAAACTACATCAATTCCGTGTTCTCTAGCAAGATTTTCAGCTTCCTCATTATGGATACCCTCCTGTAGCCATATTACCTTAGGGTTTTTTTTAATTGCATCTCTTACAAATGGCAAGACATCCTCAGATGGTCTAAACACATCAACTATGTCAATGTCACCTTCTACTTCGGTAATTTCTTTGTAACATTTTTTAGATAAAATTTCATTACTGTTAGGATTGACTGGGATTATATCAAAACCATTTTCTGACAAATATTTTGGAACAAAATGTGCTGCTTTAGATTCGCTTCTTGATATACCAATAACTGCAACTTTCTTTAATAACAGAAAATTTCTGATTTCATCATCTGTATACGAATCTCTTTCCATGTTGATCATCTGCAATGAATTTTTATTATTCTTAAGTGTGAGGTGATTCTATAGTTATGTAAAATTATCAAGTGATGATTCCTGTAATGAACTAGCATAAAATCCTTGTTTGGTTAATTCATCTGCAAATTCATCGACAAAACCATGTACAGTATAAATTATTTCTGCTCCTGAAATTTTTACTAATTTCATTAATTCATTAAAATCACAATGATCACTCAATGGGATTGTATAATCTGTACTAGAAAAAGATCTTGAAGATTTAGCCCATCCAGTGAACCCTATAGTAATTGCATCATATTTTTTTTTCATATCTAAAATAAATGCATTCTTTGATGACATGTTAGGTGTGATCATGACCCAAGGTTTTTTTTCAAGGAGTCCCATAGATTCAGCCTCAGAATGACCTACTGTATTTTTTAAATTAACGCCTAATTGTATATGTAAATCATTCATTCGTTTTATTGAATCATGATAAAATAATGGATCCCAATGTTGGAATAGATGAGAAATTAGTTGCGCCTTTCCTAATTCATATCCTAAAAGTATGACAGGTTTCCCACGGTTATATGCATCAGAAATTATCTCATTTACATATTTTACAATTTCCTCTATGCTAGGAAAAATGAATTCCGGTTTACCGAATGTGCATTCTGTGATGAGAGTTTTACATTTTGGAATTTTAGATCCACGTAAAAATCCCCTATCACGTAAAGAAATATCTCCCGTGTAAAAAATATCCTCAAAAAATAATCCTTTTGCACCTAAAATATGACCAGAATCCAGCATAGAAAAATTTTCTATGGTGTGGGTAGAGTCTAAAATATTCACACCGCGTAAATTAGCTATCATAGATGTTTCGTGTGATGTGATAACCTTACCACTGCCATGCTTTGGTAAATGATCCATGTGTGCATGTGATACAAAATTGATAGCATTATCTTCGAGTCTTTTTGGATCTAAATTGACAGTTAGATTATCTATTTTACATGTTATACCGTTCTTTGTCATTCTAATTTTACTTGTCAAATGCTTTATCAAAAGATAGATTTGATATAAATTACTAGTTTGATTGGTTACGAGCTTACCATATCTTTATTTTTGTGATTGTAGAAGAATATTTGTTGCTAAAACTTGCCATTCTGATTTCAGGTAGGGGAAGTAACATGAAAGCTATTCTTGATGCAATAAAAAAACAAAATATCAACATAAAACCAGCAGTAATTATTTCCAACAAATCTTCTGCAAATGGACTAAAAGTTGCTAAAAAATTTAAGGTCAAAACAGAAATAATAGAAAGTAAAGGGTTTCAGGGAAGTAGGTGGGAGTATGATCAAAAGATCATTAAAGTTTTGAAAAAATATCAAGTTACACCTACAAATGGTTTGATATGTCTTGCAGGATTTATGAGAATCATCAGTCCTGAATTTATTAAAAAATATAAAAATCATATTTTAAATATACATCCGTCCATCTTACCTGCATTCCCAGGCCTTGATGCACAAAAGCAGGCGATTCAACATGGTGTGAGGTATTCTGGCTGCACTGTTCATTTTGTAGATGAAGGTGTAGATAGTGGTCCAATTATTGTTCAGGAAGTTATCAAAATTAATGCTAATGATACAGAATCGACACTCTCAGATCGAATATTATTAAAAGAACATAAAGCATATCCTAAAGCTGTCAAACTAATAGCAGATAAAAAAATAAAGATTATGGGCAGGAAAGTGAAGATACTTTCTTAATCAGACCCACCAAAAAAATACAAAACCAAAAGATCTTTTGTATTTCCATAAAAGTGATGTGGGAACTTTTTTGCAACAAAATAGATATTTCCCTCTTTAACTGAATAAGATTTTTTTTTGATTTGTAAAAATCCATTTCCTTTTATCACATAATATATCTCGTCAGATTCGTGTGGTTCTTGTGTATCTTCCTCGTTTGGTTTTAGTAATAAAACACCAGCTGCTAACGATTTTTTATTTATGAAAGTTTTAAAATAGGAATCGCTACCGTGTATTTTCTTAATATATTGAGATGTGTCATATTCTATTTTCATAAAAATTTAACCTTTCTTCATCGTTTAAAGATTAGTTTCGATCATTGAGAAAAAACATTGCTTATTTAGGGGGTGTTTTATAGTATTTTTTAAATGGCAAAATGGGCTGACTATCTAATATCTGAAGTGTCATATGGAACAAATAATCTTATCACCAAAATAAAACAGCATCATGATAATGGTAAGATAATCAGTCAGGGAGAGATTATAGATCGTGATACACTTACGAATAATTTAGGACACGGTGCTAAGTATATGACGGTTTACAGTACTTTAAGCCGTTTTAAAATTGGAAAAAATGTAAAATACTTTAGAGCATTTGAGGGTCATTACATTAGAATAGATAACAATAAGGTTAATCATGATAATTTGGGAGACTTGCCTGAACTTGGTGAATCCCATATATTACAAATTATGAACAAATCTGATGCGGCACCAGAAGTAGCTGTTGATGCAGCACCAGAAGTAGCTGTTGATGCAGCACCAGAAGTAGCTGTTGATGCAGCACCAGAAGTAGCTGTTGATGCAGCACCAGAAGTAGCTGTTGATGTGAAACCTGGAGATGATATGATAGTGAATGTGCTTAAAGTTGCTAAATTTCAATCATCAGAACCTGAGATAGTAAGTAAAGCAAAACCTAAAGCAAAAGCAAAACCTAAAGCAAAAGCAAAACCTAAAGCAAAAGCAAAACCTAAAGCAAAAGCAAAACCTAAAGCAAAAGCAAAACCTAAAGCAAAAGCAAAACCTAAAGCAAAATAATCTCTAGGTAGTATTTAACTAGAAAAGATAGTATCATTCATACTACTAATTTCTTAGTGCGCCTTTTATTTGATTTACATCTAGCATGATTGATGAATAAAATCAAATCTTCCATGATTTTTACACATCAAATCATGTTATACTAACGGGACAAGTCCTAACCCGTTTTTATTTTTTTATCCAGTTTTTATTATGACATTCACATCTACAACTTTCATTGCAAAAACATCCAGCACAGTATGAACAACGTACCTTAAACATAGCCCATTATTACAAAATTTGTATTTAAGTGGATTTTTCTATATGTTATAGATAGTTCAAGTATTAGACTCACTCAGATACTTATCAACATCAATAGCAGCCATACATCCAAATCCAGCAGCAGTGATTGCCTGTCTATACCTATGATCATGTACGTCACCGGCACAAAAAACACCAGTCACATTAGTTTCAGTATTATTTTTTATAATTATGTAACCATTTCCATCTAATTCTATTTGATCTTGGAATATTGCACTATTTGGCTCATGACCAATTGCTATAAACAATCCTCCAGCTTCCAGGATCTTATCTTCGTTAGTTTTTGTATTATTTAGAACCACTTGCTGAAATTTTTGATCACCATGAATTTCTTTTACAGTAGAATTAAAATGAACTTTAATTTTCTCGTTTGATAACGCTCGCTCCTGCATAATCTTACTTGCTCTAAATTCTTCCTTTCTGTGTACAATATGTACTACTGAAGCAAACTTTGTAAGGAAAATTGCCTCTTCCATTGCTGAATCTCCGCCACCAACAACAATCAATTCTTGATCTCTGAAGAATGCTCCATCGCAAGTAGCACAATATGAAACTCCCTTTCCAGCAAATGTTTGTTCTCCTTCCAATCCAATTTTTCTTGGATTCGCACCAGTACATACAATCACTGCCCTTGCTTCAAATTCCTCTGATGCGGTCTTCACTTTTAGTGGTCTATTTTTAAAATCTACAGAAGTTACCTCATCGTCAATAATTTTTGTTCCCATTTTCTCTGTCTGCTTTCTCATAACAGTCATCAGATCTGGACCCATAATACCATCAGAAAATCCAGGGTAATTTTCAACATCAGTAGTATTCATTAACTGACCACCAGGCAATATGCCAGAAATCAATAATGTATCATGTCTTGCCCTTGAACAATAAATGCCAGCAGTATATCCAGCTGGTCCTGCACCAATAATTATGACATCATGCATACTTTATTGAAAGTCAGTGGTAGTTTAAAGATGTAGTTTTTCAAGTATTGAATGATGTTTCTTACAAAGTTTGCTAAATTCTAATTGTGAATATAATAGATCCTTTTGCCAATGAGCATTGTTTAATCTACAATCAATATTTTCACAGAATGGATCACCAGTAATATAATAAAAAATAGCCTGAAGTAAGTAACCTTCTATTATTTTTGATGTTCTTTTATCATGATAATCAAGAAAAGTGTTCTGATACTTTTTTTTAATTGATTTTAAATCATGCATCTGTGATTTGGCTTTCATTACATCAAGATAGTATTCACGTGATTTTGCAGGAGCTTCGACTATGCCAGATGTTGATATAATTGAAGGATTAGAACATATCACCGCTCTACCGTGATATCTAAAATCACCATAATCATATGTACATATCAGTTTGTTAGTAAAAATTATGTGAAGACAATCATTTGCTGTTTCATCTTTTGGTATCACACTTTCGAGAATATTTTTAATTTCAAATCCGTCATAGATTACAAGATCATCTAGATTTTCTGCAGTTTCTTGTGTAGGTATTTCTTCGATAAATTTTGTATTCTTACAATAATTTCTCTCAAAATTTACCTGCTCATTATTAGGTTTGTATTTTTTAAATGTAGATTTCAGATCAAAAACTCTGCACGAGGCAATTTCTTCTATGATGTCATCATTAACATCATTGAAAAGATTATTTTGCACTGTAACATCCACATGAAATGTGTTTACTAGGAATTTTTGTAATCTATTAATCTCTAATTCTGAAACTGCTGGCTCATCATATAATATAATTTTGGAAAAGTTCAATCAGACTTATTTGGTATTTTGTTATCAAACTCCTTGATTTTCTGATCTGCAACCTCGGCAGCTCTTTTACCAGAATATAGCATAGACCCAAATGTTGGACCCATTCTTGCTAGACCGTGAGTTTCGGTAACTGACATTCCTGCTGCAATAAGACCAGGATAAACTTCTCCAGTTTTTTCTACAACATGCTCTTCACCATTTTCAACCCACATTGGATTCATACCTTTCCAATCAACCATTTTTCTATCAAGTAATCTTTTTACAGCTACTGAATCATGCCCAGATGCGTCTATGATCATTTTTGCCTCTAATGCGATTGGATCAACACATGTAATGTTTCTTGGCAATGCTGATACCGGCATCCAATTTACGACGATACCTGCAACTCTTCCATGTCTTAAAACTAAATCATCAAATTTTGTAAGATTCAAAAATTTTACTCCAGCATCACATGTTGCTGCAATTAATTTTGATACTGCATGTGGACCAGGAGTTAAGTATAGACCATCACCAACTTTTTTGTAAGGAATTCCAAGTTCATCCCAAATTTTCTGTGCGGGAGCTCTAACTGTAACTGGGTTCATCATATAACCACCCAACCAATAACCTCCACCAAGATAGTTATTCTGCTCAATAACTAAAATTTTGTAGCCCATCAATGATAATTCACGCGCAGCTGTTAATCCAGCAGGTCCTGCACCGATAATTATCACATCAGATTCAGCTCTATCTTGTAAAACAGAGAAGAATTCCTCAGCAATAGCACGTGTTATTTCAACTTCTTTTGCGTCAGCGAAAATTTTTTGTGGTCGCTGATCATTAACTGATTCCTGCACAAAAATACAATATAATGAGTGCATATAATTTTTCTTGTTTGAAAGTTAGGCAACACTAATGAATACTAGTCGGCAACAATTACCTAAATTATTCATTATACTAGTTAAAATTCCTATTATCAAAAATTTATATCCGTAGTTGAATAACAAATCTAAAGATGGCACAACAGCTAAGACCATCAAAATCGACTTCTAAAAAGTCAAATGTTGATTGGTCACGAAGAGAAGAATCAGATAACTTTGCTAGTATGGTAAAGCTATACCGTCAAGGTAAAATTGATCATGATAGTTTTAGACGATTTCGTCTACAACATGGTGCATATGGTACAAGAATGACAGATGATTATGCAATGGTCAGAATTAAAATTCCTGCTGGTCAGATCTACCCTTACCAATTAGAAAAAATTGCTCAGCTAAGTGAAATGTATTCAATTGGCAGTGCTCATGTATCAACTAGAGAAAATATGCAATTACACTGGGTTGTATTAGAAGATGTTTCAGAAATAATGCATGGACTTGCAGATGTTGGACTTACATCTCGTGAAGCGTGTGGTAACACAGTTAGAAATGTCATGTGTAGTCCGTTATCAGGAGTTTGTGATAATGAAGCGTTTGATGCAACACCATATGCAATTGCAACTGCAAAGTTCCTTCTAAGAAATCCACTAAATCAGTCACTTCCACGTAAATTCAAATTTAATTTTTCTTGCTGTGAGAACCATGGAATGACAAGGATAGTTGATGTTGGATTGATTCCACAGATAAGAGAGATTGATGGTAAAAATCAACGTGGTTTCAAAATATTTCTTGGTGGAGGTCTAGGAAATAAATCGTATGTAGGTCATCAACTTGAGGATTTTACATCTGATGAGGATCTTTTGTATACATCTATCGCGGTTCTACAAATTTTTGATAGAATGGGGGATAGAAAAAATATAGCAAGAAATAGAATGCGTTATCTAGTTCATGAAATGGGATGGGAAAAATTCCAAGGTCTAATTCTAAAACAAAGAGCTATTGTCAGAACCACTCAATCAGTGATTGTAAGATTGAATGCTAAACAGTCATCAAATGAAATTAAAAGACCTATTTCTGTTTCGGATGAATCTGGATCAAAACCTGATGGATATGCACGGTGGTTAAAATCTACAACATATAAGCAAAAACAAGAAGGACACACTTCTGTTTTCATAACACTAGAGGCTGGGGACATAACAGCAAACCAGATTCGTGCGATTGCTCAGATTACTAGAGATTTTTCTGCTGAAGGTTTTGCAAGAAACGGGTTCTCTCAAGATATTGTCTTACGATACGTACATGAAAGTGATCTACCAAAACTTTACTCTCGATTACTTGAGGTAGGCTTGGCAAACTCAGGTTCATTAACCATGGTTTCACCTGTTGGCTGTTCAGGTACATCATCTTGTAATCTTGCATTGACCAATTCACATAGATTGGCAAAAGAAATTCAGCGAAAATTTTTAGAGTTAAAATTGGATGAAGATGATGATTTAAGAAATGCAACCATAAAAATTAGTGGATGTCCTAATTCTTGTGGACAGCATGAGATCGCTACAGTTGGTTTCTCTGGAGGGGGTGCTCGACTGGGTAAAGACATGTATCCTTATTATAACATGAGTCTCGGTGGACGTTCTGATGAAAAAGCAATGCTTGGAGTTTTCTGTATGAAAGTTCCTGTAAAACGGACAATTCCTGTTTTATTAAAAATAATTGAACTCTTTAAGAAAAATAAGCAGCAAAATGATACTCTTTCAAAATGGATTGATAGGATTGTACTTGGTAATGAATCGTCTGAAATAAAATCTGTGAGAGATATAAAGAAAATTCTTTCACCATTAGTTGTTCCTCCAACAAAAGATAATGAACCTGACTTTTATTTAGACTACGGAAGTGATACAAGTTATCATACAGTTACTGGAAAAGGTGAATGTGCTGCTTGAGTAATGAAATAATACAATCAACTATTGATTCAGATACAGTTCGTTCAAAAATTAATGATGGTTCCGTAAGATTGGTTGATGTTAGACGAGAAGAAGAATATAATCAAGGTCATATTATTAATGCAATAAACTTACCACTTGCAACTCTTTTAGCTGATGATTCTCCAGAAAATGTTGTAAAACTTATTGAAAAAATGGGAATTGCCGACGATACAACAGTTATTGTTTATGATGACACTTTTGGTGCTTTAGCATCTAGAGTTGCATGGACTCTTCAATACATAGGTCATAGTGATGTTGCATTATTAGACGTTACATATTCCAAATGGAATGAGCTTGGTTTAGAAACAGACACTAAAAAACCAAATATCAAATCTGTAAAACATTCACTAAATCTAAAACCAGATATTATAGCTACTGCTGAATATTTAGAAAAAGCAAAGGAAAAAAATGATGTTGTATTGATAGATAACAGAGAAAGACTGAATTTTTTGGAGCAACATATTCCAGGTGCTATCAACATACCATATAGAACATTGGGAACTGATGGAAAAATTCTAAGAACTAAAGAAAGTATGAGAAATTTCCTGAAAAATAGAGGAGTTTCAGAAAATGCTGAGATAATAACATACTGTGGTAGTGTTGGTACATTATCAGGTCTGGCATTTTTTGCTTTAAAATCAATAGGTATTCCAAATGTGAAATTATACGTCCGTTCCTTTAAGGAGTGGAAAAGTCTTGAAAAGCAGACTGATAAGCAGGAAAATGCAAGTTATTGGGATCTTTCTGCAGAATAATCTAAAATTAGTTTTGTGGTAATTCACTACGTAGTTTCTTAGTAACAGAAACTTCCATATCATCAAGCATTAATAGCATTTTTTTCTTATTATCCTGTAAGAAATCTAAGCCTTTATCCTTTAATCTTATTTTAAATAATCTTATTTCTCTATGTTCTTCTAAGAAATCATTTATCATTTCTTGACCACATTTTTCTGGATCTATAAAGAAGTTACAATACTCAATTGATTTTTCTAATTCTTCATCTTCAATTGATGTTTTTATCAACTGTATGGCTTCTGCTAACACTTTCAGACTTTTTACTGGTTGTGGTAATGTTGTTTTAGCAATTCCCAGTAAACCTCTTCTTGTTACACTTATCTTACTTGTTAACTCCTGAACAAGATCATATGTATCAATAGTACTCCAAACCTTTCTTTGTTCGTGTTTAACAACCAGACCTTTTATCATTAATCTGTCTAAACATTTTATCACATCAACTTTATCCAAAAATGTAGTCCAGACTATTGCACCAATGGTATGATAACCTTGTCTTAATGATTCAATTACAACAACTTCTATGATACGTTTGAAGCCTTCCTCTAATCTTACATTCATAAAATCTTTGTCTTTTACTGCACGCTTTGCGCTTTTTACATCAATCTCAATTGAGTGAATAAGAGCGTCAAGTGATTCTGGAACTTCGTTAAGTAATGATAAATAACATGCTCTATTATACCAGGCCATGCCAAATGTAGGATCAGAATCAATTGATTTCTCTGCACAGTCTAATGCTTTTCCATAACTCTTTCGTTCATAATATACTAAACTCTTAAGATTCCAAGCGTCTGCATTTGTGACATCTATATCTAGAACTTTATCATATGCTCTCATAGATTCTGTATAATCTTCTAAATGGAATCTGGCATATCCTAATTTCAGAAGTGCGTAAACATCATTAGGATCAATTCTTAAAATCATTTCAAATGTTCGTGATGCCTCTTCAAGTTTCTCATCAGCCATTTGATTAATTCCTTTACTGAACAGTTTTTTACGATTGAAATCAGAATCCGTTAGGCTAGTTTCTTGCTTTGCTAATTTTGTGTTAAATGATTTTTTATCCGAATTTGATCTTTTCTTAAAAAAATTCTTTTTTGCTGGTTTGGTCTCGGATTTCTCCTTTTCCTCTAAAACATCTTCAGTTTTTTCTATTTTATCCTTGTCCAAAAAAAACTCAGGTATCTTGTCAGGATCATCAGATGATGGATTTGATTGTTTCTTCATCTTGCTAGAAATGATAGTATCTCTAGATAAATACTATTTCATGATATTCGGATTTGTTGTTTATTGGGTATATTTTATAGTACAGAATATATACAAATACTCGATATAGACACTGACATTATTGCCAAAAAACGTTAAAATTTCAGGTGTATCACCATTTGGTTCCTCGACAGGCACATTTGAAGTTGAAATTTCTATATTAGTATCTAAACCTTCGAAGGATGATATCAAAAATAAAACGTTTGATTCTTTATGGAAAGATAATTATCATTTGAGAGTTGTAAATGGAAATTTTTCTGAAGTTTTAGGTGATGGGTCTAATGCAATTCCAGATAAAGTGTTTAGTTTAGAGTCGATATGGATTCTAATTACTGACCAATTTTCAGATATACATACGTCATTTGAGGTTAAATTATCGCAATCGGCTAAAGATGACAGTACTACAACTAAAGTTTCTGATGACGGAAAGAGACAGAAGTCAAAAGAGAGAGATGTTAGTACCCAAAAAACACAGAAAGATCGTGGTTATTTTGAAAAACGCTATATTCCTGTCAAGGGTCAGCCAGGTCCAATGGGTCCTGCTGGTGATAAAGGACATGCTGGTCCACCAGGACCAACTGGCGATAAAGGACCTGCTGGATCTAAAGGGTCGACAGGTGATAAGGGTGATAAAGGTGATAGAGGAATTACTGGTCCAACTGGCGATAAAGGACCTACGGGTCCAACTGGCGATAAAGGACCATCTGGTGATAAAGGTATTCAGGGATCCAAAGGTGACAAGGGTCATAATGGTGACAAAGGTGATAAAGGTGACAAAGGAATTACTGGTCCAACTGGCGATAAAGGACC
>Ga0208408_1000217_pt1 | contig 40889 bp, 17 predicted proteins | sample ETNtaG_4_FD_185776 | JGI IMG/M metagenome (GOLD analysis project Ga0208408, IMG submission 185776) | Marine microbial and viral communities from oxygen minimum zone, Eastern Pacific Ocean - ETNP201406SV67 (SPAdes) (version 2) | ecosystem: Environmental > Aquatic > Marine > Oceanic ... | reverse complement strand
CTTTTAGAAGATGTTTAATTTCAGACAATTCACTTTTCAAAGTTTCTACATCTGATTGGAGATTTTTAATAATCCCTGAAGCAGAAGCAGATTTTTTAGTATGGTTAAATATACTTTTATCTGTATTTATTATGGCACCAGTAGTGTTATCACGGTAGAGGTCATGATGACCTTCTACTTTTGCAAATTTATTCATCAGTATGCCGCTATAATTCTCGCGTCTTGAATTTTAGGAGTATAACAGGGATTGGATGTCTTCATAACAATCTTCACAGCAAATGAATCAAATTCATTCAAATCAGAAACACTATACTTATGCTCTTTGTATGAAGATTGAGATTCAAACAATCCAGAAATAGCTGCTTCATTAGAAGGAATGACCTCAATATCTGGCATTCCACTACCATTAAATGCAACCCATTCAATATCATCAAAGACTAGTTGAGAGTTTACAGGTTTTGATTTGTAATATACCTCGACATCATCTTGGTCTGCCATGTTTGCAGACAACCTAACTTCAATTGTTGTTGCTGGATTTGCAAGTGTTACTTCTTTAGTAACATATTTAGATAGAGAAGTGCTATTCTTAGAAGTGGTATCAGGCGTGAAACTTACTCCCGAAGAATAATCTACAGAAGAAACTTCAACAAATCCAGCAACCGATTCATTTAGGTCAGTAGCATCTGCTGGCGCAATATTTTGATGCCATAGATTATCACCAACTCTGATGATATCACTGACTTGATTATCACCACCATTAGAAGAGTTTCTAGCAAAATTGCTAGTTGCTGGAGATGTGTAATCACCATCAATTGGTGCCTTTTCTTCTAAGACTATGAGAGTTTCGGATTTCTCATCCCAAGAAATAATTGTGCCATAGATTTCTGTGTTAAATCTATCAGAAAGATTTTCCTGGAAAACTTCTACCTGTGTATTTGGAGTGAAGTTACTTACAACTCTAGTAATGCCATCTGGAGAAACAGCAACACCAGTGTAAGATTGGACACCGAATGTTAAAATTTCACCTGCTTGGAATACACTGCTATTTTTAACTTTAACATAAACTAAAGACCCAACTACCTTAATAATATCACCACGGCAGTTTGATGTATCTCCAGTAACACTTTGGTCTACTGTTGGGATAATTGGGTCGCCTGCCTGGTCAACAGGAAGATTAGTAACCTTAAACTTATAAACAGGATAGAAAGAAAGTAACTTAAATCTTCTGCCAAATCTCACTTCATTACCTTTTGGTTTATCAATTTGAGTGGATATAACTTTAACAGATGAAGACCTTAAATCAATAACAGGTGATAAGTTATCTTTTCCAGTTGAGAAAGTAAACTTATACTCTAAAGATTCGTCGAGATTATTTTTAACTTCATTGAATGTAGAAGCGATGACTTTTTGATTATCAAAGAAATGCTCTTCATTCAAGAATGTTGTTTCATAGTCAGTTTGTGAATATGAAACAAAATTTTCCCCAGGTGAATCTTGAGGGATAATATTAGTAGTTTTAACCCCTACATTGAATGGCGTCTCACTGAATGAAAGATACCCAATTCTTGGATATAGTTTTTCATACTTTCTGTTGTAAGATGCTAGGACAGTATTTCCACCACCAAATGTGCTAGACCCAGCACCTAGATTAGAAACAATATTATAAGAATTTAATCCAGAGTTACTTACTTCAAATAACGTGGAATTGATATATTCTCCTTCAATACCACCAATATCAACTGACTGACGGAAAGTGACATACGACTTACCAGAATCTTCAAAACCAGAGTTTTGCTGACTAACTTTAATAATTTTATTATTATTTCTGAATAGAGGGGAATCTGCACTATCGTTAGATGAAGCATCTGTTTGAATAGGATTTGCATCCAACAATTCATAACCCAACTCTTCATTAGTCAATCTGATATTTGCAGGAGTATCAGTAACAAATACTGCTCTCTTCATCACAAACTTAATGTCTTGACTCAAGTCTTCTGTCCATGCATCAACATTCTGAGACCTGTATACAGACCCAAGTAGAGGTTGTTGTGTAATGGTTTGAGAAGTAGAAATATCAGTTTCACCTAGTCTAGAAGACCAAACTCTGTAGTCGGTAGAATCTGTTTCGATACCTAACGCATAATCGGTGTTATTTTGTAGGTAAATTGGATGGTCAAATGTGAATCTAGTTGGAGATACTGAATCTAAAGTTTGTCCATCTTGTGGGTCAACAGAAACACCCATTCTAACGGCAGGTGTATCAATCTCAATAACGGGATCGATTACTGCTTCTCTGCTAATAGACCCATTAGGTCTTAGAATAATAGAAGGTGCATCAGTATAACCAGACCCTTCTAGAAGAATAGAAGTGTCAAATACTTCACCATTCGAGATGAATACGTTTGCTGTTGCAACACTACCACCAGGAAGTTGAGGACTTTGGATGACCAGTGTTGCTGAATCATATCCTTCGCCATAATCAGTGATATTAAGAGCAACAATTCTGCCAGAATCCTTGGAAATAGTTACTGTCAAACTAGTATTGTCTAGTGTATTTTGAGTAATCAACGATGGAATTGCTAGATTCTCATTCTGTTGGAATGGTGACCCATCCAAACTTATATAATTAGAAAGGACTAGAGTATAAACTTGGTCGTTATTAACTCTCACAGTATTCTGTAGAGTTGGTAGAAGTTGATTGCCATTCTGGTCAATGACTTCTTTGACTACACCTTTAACACCTGAGTTGAAACCAGAAATTGTCTCTCCAATCAACAAATCAAGACTTCCACTAGTGAAAATCTTTAGATAAGTGTCTGAAGACTTGACAACTTCTGTGCCTGGGACGATGTATGTGCCTGGTTTGCCAGAGTTTGTATCAGATAAGTATACTCTGATAGGTAGTGAAGAGCTCTTCTCTGCAAAGAAGAGGTCAACACCAGTGACAAAACAACCACCATCCATATTTTCGACACGGAATGTTTGAGATAGAGGACTTGGTTTTGCTTGTGTGGATGCGTTATCAATAAATTGAATACCTTCAGAACCTTTCAAGAATGAAGGAATTGTTGAGATGATTGCAGATGGTTGTTTGGGGAATGTGCCAGTGCAGTAATACTTACACTCAGCGAAACTATCTACGCTAGAATCATTATCATCTTCATCACTTGTAGTAAATCTAATTGTCTTAATACCAGTGGTGAAGTTTAATTCTTCCCCTTCAGACTCATATGCAACACTGTTAATATCACCTGACCAAGTAGCATTTTGTAGTGGAGCAGGACCTGCTGGGAAAATCAAGAGACCACTAGCATCACCGTTAGCGTCAGATTTAATTGCGGACCCATCAGCATTTACACCAAATGGACCTAATGAATTAGCAGGAATACCAGTGAATCTAACATCTTGACAAATATAACGAGATACGCTTCTGCCGTCAATGAAAGCATAGAATTTTGTATTAGGCTTAAGTCTTCTTAAAGTAAATTTAATTGCCTTCGACCTAGCATAAAGTTGTAAAGAAGAAGCAACTACGCTATCACCATTATTTACAGTAGTGATGCCCTTTCCAACTTCATTATTTTGTGGACTAATATTTGATGAAGTAGAGATAGTTGCTGCTACAACATTTGTTTCCGTGTTAGTTGTAATATCATTTAAAGAGCTAACATTGAAGAATGCTCTATTCGTGCCAACCCAGTTAGTAATGTAGAAGTTATTGAGACTTGCATAACCTTCTCTAGCGTCATTTTTGTTGACGAATACAGAGAATACTTTAGTGTCATTATTCAGAATGTTTGGTGCCTGGGTGTTGTCATACCAGTGGTCAATAGATGGAGAGATAGCAGCATCACCAACATATTGGACAACTACGAATGGGTTTGGATTAATCTTACCATCTGTTGTTGCAAACTTATTAGAAACAAAATCTTGAGTTGCATAAGGAAGAGTTAAGATATGACCCGTCCTTTCATAACCAGCAACAAACCTTTCTTGATTAGTAGTAGAAATTTCTCTCAATCCGTAAGAATTTTCTACAGTAGGAGAAGTTAATACAGACTGTTGGGTGTCAATAGAGCACTTATAGTCAAATGACTTTAAGTTGCCAATTGCATGATTCTCAAAGTTATCTACAATAATACCAGACTTGAATCTATCAAGACCAATATTATCCTTAATCTGAGTATTGAATGTTTGCTGCTCAAGAATACTTAGAGTGGTGTAATACTCTAGACGCTCAACACGCTTCTCTAACTTACCAATGTCACGCATCGTGTAACGACGATTATCGACAGGTGTTACACGGATATCCTTAATATTCTCTGTGTATGCAGGAATGGAGAGATAGTATAGAGCAATCGCATCATCAGGAGATTCTGGTTTAGATGGATTGAGTGAAGAGTTGCCTTTCTTAACAATAAAGTTTCCTTTCTTATTGAGGAAGACACCATCAATTCTATCGAGATATTGCTTACTATTAAATCCGAAAGTAAATTCTAGATTATCATCGTGAGCAGGTGTAGCAGAAGGAATACCACCAGACCCGTTGAATGAAATAGTATTATTGCTAGACAATAAAGACTTATTCTGGAATCCTGTGATGATTGAATTGACATCAACCTTAGGACGGAAGTCAACTAAGTCTGCAAGATAAACTCTACCTAGAGAAGGTGAGTTGAAGTATGGAATATCTGTAGATGGGACACCAGTCAATAGATACGAATCGACTGTGCAGAAATCACCAGCAGAATGCTCGAAGTAATCAAATACGATGACAACTTGTCCAGTAGGAGCATCGAAACCTGGTTTTAATACCAAACGTGCAACATCATAGAAAGTGTCACGTTGACCATTGTCAAAAGTAAATCTCTCAGTTACATCATAACCTTCAATTACATTGTTTTGGTCATCTAGAGTAGGTGGATTAGATACAGACCCCTCAAAGACCTTAATATCAGTGCCATAGGTGCCAAATGTATCTGCATATGAAACTATATCAGCAGTCTTTGCATCATAATCATATCCTCTGAAAGGAATTACTTTATCCCCAGATGATACGACAACGATTCTTTTGTTTCTAATGGCAGTTTTGGTTTTTGGTGATGCCTTAGTAACTTCAATAGTTGCAGTTAGTTTTAAGACAACATTTGATGCTGAAGTAGCATCAGATCTAAAGGTTAAATTGTCTAGAGTAATAGAAACACCACCAGAAGACAACGCAGATACTTGGTCTCCTGTGATAAACATGATATCACCATTTTCTAGACCAGTGTCGGAATTTCCTTTGTCTAGGACAGTGAGCAAGAAATTGCTCTCTCTAAAATCAATAAACTGCTGTGTACCAAACTTTAATTGAGCAGAGAAAGTGATTTGACCACCAGATGTAGAAGATGTAGTAATGAAATCTCTACGAATGTAATATTTAATTTTTGTATCATCGCTATCTTCAATTAAACTGCTAGCAGACTTGAATCCTAATGGGTATAGAAGCGAAGAGTTTTCTGGACTTGTAATCTTACTTCTCTTTCTAACGATAGTTGCATTAGTAACATCTTCTTTTAGAGCAGTGTCTAAGTAGATTTGTCCTCTTACTAATCCACTTGGGGGAGTGACTAATTCTACAATATTTCTTCTCAATACTCCAGTTGAGTCAATAAACTCAATGACATCTCCAGGGAGTAAGTCAACTGTAGGATTGCCAGAAAATGCTAAACAGGTAATAAACTTCTTACCAGCAGACCCTTCAAAAGCAGATAAAGTTACATCCTTACTTGTAGCATATTTACCGCTGAATAACTCAACATCAGCAGTAAACTTATTAATTTCACCATCACCAAACTCTGAGAATAATGACTTGACACTTTCATTTGTATAAGTCATTACAGTATTTTTAAACAATACTGCTTTCACAACTGCAGACTGAGGAGGAGTGCCAGAATCAAAACTGACTATAACTGATGGTGTTGCAACATACTCATCACTCAATGCTTTGCGATCTTGAATCTCGATATTGATTACTTTACCACCAATAATTATTGGTTTGACTACAGATACATCTAACAACTTACCATCAATGCTTAATGGTTTTGTTGATGCAGCAGAAGTTGTTTGAGTATATTGAGACCCTCTCTTAGTGACAATGAAGTGAGAAATAGTATTATCTTTAGCAATTCTTAAAACATTTCCAGATTCATCAACAATCGTTTCTCCATCTTTGAATGTGCCAGAAATCATTCTGACATGTAAAGTGTTGAAAGATGAATATGATGAATCTGCAGACCCTTCAATAACTGCATATGCACCACTAGTTTGACCAGTAATATAATTACCTGCAACATACCCAGTTGTTACTGGAGAATCCAATATTAGTTTTGTAAAGAAAACTGGGTTGAAATACTCCATCTTGAAGATGGAGTTATAGACACTATTACCAGCAGAATCTCTACCTTTAGATAAAATCTTATCAGTTTCTTGATTAAACCCAGCACCTCTTTCTAGAAGTGAAATATCTTTTGGTTTGCAGATACCAATAACAGGTGTAATAATCTCACTATAGTCTACAACTTCTCCATATGGGAAAATTAAATTGCTGGCAGAAACAGGGACAGTAAGAACAATATTACCACTTGCAACAGACCCAGGATCTGACTGAATTTCATACTCAAAATACTTCGATGCCAATGCATTTGCTAATACTACTGCACCCGAAACATTATATGTACTGGGGATAGCACCCTCAACAGTAACGGTGTTTCCAGCCACCATCCCGTGGTCAGTAACTGTAGTAACTTTGGCAATATACTTATTAACTCCATTTTCAACTCTTACTTCAAATTGGAGGTCAGAAACCTGAATCTGTGTCCCACTTTCTTGGAAATAATAATTCTGCGCTCTAAAAGCACCATCATCTGTAGGATTGCCCTGAGACCTAGTAAATACTTGTCTTCTTTTAGCATCTGCACCAGTATTAGGCAAAGCAAGGGGAATAAAATCACCATTATCAAATTCTAAGAATTTAGATTCTAAATCTCTTTTATTACCTAATACAGTTAACTCAAGATAAATGGATCCACCAATATCATCAGACCTAGTTAACTGAGAAAACCCAATAACGTCTACATAGTCAACTGTAGTTCCTGGAAGACTTTCTGCTAAGTCTGATACATACCACAATCTAGTGCCTAGAATGGCGCTGTAATCAAGCGCAGGAGACTTTGCTTTGAGGTAGATAGTCTTTACCCCATAATCATGTATTAAATTTGTTTTAGCAGTAGACTTGAGTGGTAATCCTCTTCTTCCTACAGTTTTTCTTGTGCCAGAATCGCCATTATATCCAAGATACCCATCATTAGGTAGTCTGGAAAAATAAACAGTTGGATATGATGATAACTGAGTGCCTTCAGAATTTAAAGGAATAGTACCATATACATTAGTGAGATTGAACGATGGCAACCCGTATGCTTTAATTTTATTGTTTTCTTTAACTAAAACATCTCTTGCTTTGTCAACTTCGATAAATTTTGTTTCCTTATTGATGATTTCATAACCTCTGACATATGCTTTGCCAGATCCAATGCCAGAAACTAATTTTGCCTCGGCATCTTCTTTTGATAATGCTTGAGGACCAACAGTATCATCAATTCTAGTTGGATATAAACCTTGATTACCAGACCTTTGCCAGTATTCTCTCAATTCGATTGGGAAATTATCTACAACATAATCGCCAGACTCATCATAAGTCCTTCTAGCGAGTGTATCTTCTAATATGTTGTATTCTTTCTTGTTAACTTTTTTCTGAATTACACCGAGTCTTAAAGTAAGTAACTCGATAAAGTTATCACCTGTATCAGCATCTAAACCAAGTGCTTTTAGATTCAGATTAATTTGTAATCTATGTGCTCCAGGAGCAGAATAATTTGATGACCCTCTAGCATTATCATAAAGAGTGATATCTTTTTCTGGTGTAATTAACTCTTCTTCAATTTCAAATCCAACTTTTGCAGAGGGTTGAGAATAATACTTATCAACAACTAATAGATTTTCTGCACACTGCACAAAGAATCCATTAACAAAGTAAATACCTGTTTCTACTTTAACAGCAGAAGCATATCCCATTGCAGGACTATCAATTAAAGTTGCTTCTAAAGTATCTGGATTTACACTAGTGATTGAAGAAGGCAATGAACTACCATCGGTGCCAACAGTTAAGATAGGACTGTTGGCAATATTTACTTCTAATTCTTCACCCTGTCTAAATGTAGATTCGCTATCATTACCACCACTGATATAATTAACAAAAATGGTATCAGATTCTGTTTCTGACCCATATGCTGCCTCAATTACAATCGCCTGTACACCAGAAGTTAATCCAGTGAGGGTGTAACCGATGAGGTCTTTAATGTCATACTTATTGAATACGACTTCCCCACCCACATTCTCGGCAACTTCGGAAACAGAGGCAAGTTTTACATAGTTAAGTCTGTTATTAAACGAGACTTCACCAGGAATAACCTGTTGCCCCTGTTTGAATTGGTATTTTCCAAATTGCTCAATCTGATTCTGTAGAATCGATTGTAATGTAGTTAACTCTCTAGACTGAATAGAATATCCTGGTCTAAAAAGGACTTTGTAAAAGTTTTTAGACGCATCAAAATCGTCATTATACTCTTTGGTATTTAAATTGGTATTTTGTGGCATCTCTACTCAACGTGACAGGTTTTATGGCGAGAAAAAGATATCAGAATTCAATAACTAGTTTGATATCTTCGATTTGGTCAGGAGCACGGGTAATTAGTCTTCTATTTTCAACATAAACAATCTCACCTGTGCTCTTTGCAAGCTCAGGTACTGCAAGGCCATTAACGAAAGTTAGACCAAGTAAAGGGAGTGTTGCACCACCAGTTGAATAACCAGTTTCTACAGACCCATCAATTAGAGATGTTTTACCAGTTACTAGTTTTGCTGCGTCAGAAACGAATGCTCTAACAACACCATTATCAGTATGTAGGTCACTGCTCTGGAAGTATTTTAGCGTGCCTGAAGTTGGGGTTTGACCTGCTGCCACTTCATCCCAAACCCAAGAAACTACAGTGCCTCTAGCAAACTCACCAGCAGCAACTTCTTGCTCAACAATTTCATCAGGTTGGAATGACCCACTAACACTATTTAATTTAACTGCATAAATTGCACTAATTGTATCCTGAGTTGCAAAGTCAGTAGATGGGGAAGGAAGTCTAGGATTTTTGATAATACCGATTCTACGGAAATCGTTATCAACAGGGAAGTCACCTTGACCTTCTGCGTATGTCAAACGAATGTTTGCCATGATTCTCTTAGCGAGAAGCTCAACGATTGCATCAGAACCATGACCACCTTGTGATGGGACAATAACTTCAACATCACCAGATGCGTTTGCAGAAACAGAGAATGCAGTAGTTAAAGATGCTTCCTCATAAAGGAAACCATTCTTGATTAATACATTTGCGTACGTGTAACCACTACCACTGACGTTTACTCTAGCGCCTACATTATCTACCAAATATGCAGTGGTAATTTGACCGTTTGAATCAGTCTCTATACGCACAATACCATTTGCACCATCACCTAAAATAGAAGTATACATGACTTCGCTGGCAGGTAGGTTATTGCCATTATCTCTAACAATAACAGTAGTGATGGCACCTGCTTGTGCTGCTGCTAGAGCTGTTACAGTAGGATCCTCAACGATTGGCATGAAGTCTGTTGAGAGAAATCTCAATACATCATTTGTTGGGATAGTAAAGAGATACTTCCAAATATAACCATTAGTTACGTCAGGAAACTCAGTATAGATACCAGTTGCTGAATCATATACACCTTCGCCAGTAGGACCAGGATTTCTCTTGGGTTCTAGTGATGCATTAGATCCATCTGGGGTCGCTGGTGTTACACCATTATAGAGACACTTAAATACTTCATAGTTATTATTAATAACATAGTATTGTGCATTACCTAGAGATTCTGCGGGAGTCTGACTACCAGCACCATCAGGGTCAACTTGTGCTGCTCTTGCATAAGAGTAGTCAGGTCTCCACATATCATACTTAGGATTGACAGTAGGATTCCAGTTGAATCTTCTAACAACTGCTCTTACTTGGTCAGCACCAATCCTTTTTAGAGCAATCATATCATCATGAATGCTTTTCTCTTCTTGGTCATTATCTGCTGGACGAAGAGGCACTTCGTCGGTTGCATATCTATAAACCGCCGCATATGCAGTAGCATTAGAAGAATCACCTCTAAGTTGACTGCCAATACCAGGGACTGCTGCAATATTAGGGAAAACTCCAGATAGAAGAATACTATTTGGGTAAACTGCCTCAACAGTTGCTCGGAATGGAGAGTTTGCTGCAGTAATACCACTACCAGTGACGTAAACTGTTTCTCCTAGTGAGAAGTTACCTACTACCGAGTAGATTTCTAGATATGCATTCCACCTTTGGGGACGACCTACGAAGAAGTAGGATTTAGTTCTTTCGTCAGAAGTTGCTTCAGTGCCAGTTGCGCCTTCAGATAACGATTCTAAAAACTGCTTTGCATTAAAGATTCTGAATTTTTCAGAAATGATGGCGGCCATAGTTTTCCCTTATTGTATTATTTCTGGTAATTCCGAGTTATTTATATTTATACTGATTAAACTGCAGGAAAACTTTTATTAGCACCCCAAATAATTCTTACAGCACCAGCACCACCGTTATGACCACCTCTCCCAAAAATTTGACCGAGATCTACTTGAGGACCCATGGATCCTCCTCCTCCATATTCCACACCGCCCTGTGGTCCTCCACCTGATCCAACTTGGCCATCTCTATTATTAGTAGAATCTTGACCACCAGCACCACTCGCCCCTTCTCCGTTTATTCCTACACCACCACCATTACCAGCATATTCTTCACCACCTTCAGAGAATCCATAGACACCTTTAGCACCACCGCCACCGCCACCACCAGCACCAGCACTACCAGCATCACCGCCACCTACCCAGTTAGGACCACCGTCACCGCCGTTACCTGAATATCCACCTGCGCCACCACCGCCACCACCAACTCCTATCGGTGTTACTCCATTTCCACCATTGCCACCACCATCACCAACATAATCACCACCAAAATCAGACCCCCCACCACCCTTTACAGTAGTTAATGAATTAAAATATGAATTTTCACCTGCTGTGCCCTCGCCAGATGAATAGTCTTCACTAGCACCAACACCACCCGCACCAACAACAACTGTATAAGAATTTCCTGGAGTTACAGTAATATTATTTTTCCAACCAAGACCACCGCCTCCACCAGAATGAAGACCCCACCCATTATCTCCTCCACTGCCACCACCAACAGCAACCACACATACAGATGTTACGTTAGCAGGACATTCCCAATCATATGTTCCTGGTTCTGTAAATGATATCTCTCCTTGAGATGTAAATAAACCATGTGCATCTGTACTTCCAAGAAGAGTTGAATCTGTCTCACTAGCTCCTACTTCTATTGAAGTATAATATGAATTACTAAGTTGTGGAGTTCCTGAATACCATGTTAAAGAATTGGTAGTGGCAGTAACAGCAATTGATTCATAGATATAATTACCATAATTTCCTACCCCACTTCCATCTGCAGGTAAAGATAAAATAAACACTTTATCTTGTGCGCTATCTACATCATCGTCATACGAACCACAAATATCCAATTCATCTCTAGTAGAATTATATGAGATCGTCGTGGCCTCTACATCCCATTCATTTGTTGACCCAGAAACATTTACTGAATGTTTTAAAGTTCTTGCCCATGCAATGCTCTTATCAGAAATCTTAAGTGCTCCAATCACAGGAATTTGATCAGTGGTCTCCTTTCCAAGGAAATATATGTATGTATTGTCAGTAGTTAATTCTGTAATGTTGAATTTGTCATTAAATGAAGATGTAGTTTCTTTAATAATAACAGACCAATCAATATTACCATTTGCAGAATTAAAAGCTGCAATTCCACTAGCATTTAAATTGGTGGCAATATTCGTCCCCCCGTGCCGATAACCACCATATACAGTTCCATCAGAAGTAATACATACACCATCTCCCATTACACCATTTGGTTGAGTTGATGGACTGCCTGTCGGTCCACTTCCTGATTGCCAAGTCTTTGACCATACAACAGTAGAAGTATCGCGTTCCAATTTGGTCCAGTTATATGTTTGGTGCTGTACTGGATTACTATTAGCACTATCCCTACCACACAAAGCAATATGCGTATCATTTGCATGCATATTATACCAGAACTCCCCACCCATGCCGCTTGTATTATGTCCATGACTCACAAGGAAACTTTCTGTACCAAAATTTATCGCAGATCTCCAAAACTCATTCGCCCAGTATGGTGACGTACCACCATCAATCCATATATCTCCAGATGCATTACATATTCCATCATTTGATACGATTAAATTTTTCGGAAATGCTCTTTTGTCTGTTCCGGAACTATAAGAAGAAACATAATGGTTATATGTGTCTCCAGTTGCAATATTGATATGAGATACTACAGCTTCTTCTGGTGTTGCCGCACCAGCACTAAGAGGACCGCCCGCACTCATGATTGCTAAATACGTTCCATTTGGAGAAATGGCAATCCTATTGCTTCCCCCAGTACTATGTGTATATTTGCTTGGCATTGATTTTTGCCATGCAACAGATCCATCAAGATTCAGACGGAAATAAAACTGATTGGTTATTCCGTAAATATTGCCTGTATCATCACTTATAATGCGACCTGTCCCTTGCGCCCATGGAAAATCATATCCCAAAGCATTATTATTACCCATTGATGCAATGCTTGAAGCACCACCAGCACCGCCACCATCGCCAATAAAACCTGCTGCCGTTACTTGTCCAAATCCAGAACCACCAGCACCTTTTACAGTAGTTAATGAATTAAAATATGAATCTTCACCAGGAGCACCACGCTTGGTTGTATAGTCCTGCTGTCCAGCTGTGCCACCAGCACCAACAACAACACTGTAAGTAGAACCAGGAACTACAGTATAATCGTTTATATACCCAAGTCCACCGCCTCCACCTGATGTATTACCATGTCCATTATCTCCACCACCACCTGCACCAATAGCAACCACACATACAGATGTTACGTTAGCAGGACAAGTCCAACTATGTGTTCCAGATTCCGTAAAATCTTCTTGTCCTACAGCACCAGTACCAGGAACAAGTCCTGCACTACCAATAATTAATGAATTTTCCCATCTATTAGTAGTATTATTCCACGTAATACCATGCCCATCCTGTGGAGTACTAATCAAAACATTATTAAGATCTGTTAATGTAATTCCACCATTAACAGCATCACTTACCGTACCAAGAGATTTATTTTCCCAATTTCCAATAGAAGGATTCCACGCAAGAATTTCTCCTTCGCCAGGAGAAGTAATATTAACATCAACTAAAGATTCTATGTTGGTAGGAATAGTTGGTTTGTTAGTGAGATCATCATAACTTCCAGAGAAAAGAACAGGAGGAGTATAAGTAAATTCACCATTCAGATTATTATATACAAGTCCACCACCAGCATTTGGTGTATTATTAGATCCAATAGAGATACTTGATAATGTTAAATACCCTACTGTGCTATGATCACCCCAACCATGGGCAGTATTCCAATCAGCACTATTATCAGTAACTACACTATATGTACCACCACCATTTGTTGCACACAATCCACTAAATGCAAAATCTCCATCAACAACAATATCAGCAGGTATTGCTTCTGAAGTTAAGTATCCAGAAAGATCTGGTGGTGTATATGTAAATTGTCCTGTGCCATTATTATAAGTAACGTCACCAGAACCAGAACCAGATGGATTGGGTTTAACGACACTAATATCAGTTAAACTAAGACCACCACCAGATCCACCACCAGTAAGATCTGGTGCAGCAATCCATGATCCTAAACCACCATTAGCAGTATCATCAAACTTAAGAACTTCTCCATTTGATGGAGAAGATGCAGAAACATCACTCAAACTATCCAAAGAACCAACTTCTGCGGGAGTGTATTTAAAGACTCCTGCTGTATTATCATATGAAATTGCGCCGTTACCAGAAGCAGCATTTGGAGCTCCAACAGAAAGATCTGTTAAAGAAATACCGACATTTCCACCAACCTGTTTAGTTGGTGTAGAAGCATATACTATAAGAACACCACCAAACAAACTAGGTGCTAGTGCAGTTGTTCCATCATTACCTAACCACGTTGCAGTAAATCCTGTTGTTGTTTTATTAGTTATCCTGACACTATGAGTATCATACTGTTCTCTTTCTGATAGTACATAATAGTTTGCATCAGATAGAGCAGTACCAAAGGTAAAATCCATCTCACCATAAGTGGCGGATTGGTTATCATTATCATAAGCGCCCCATGTCATACCAGTACCAGTACCAGCACTATCACCACTAACATTTGCGAATGCTACTGGGAGAATTTCATCAGTACCTCCCCCACTTACTCCTTGCAAATCAGCAGCTAAAGACCATTGAGTACCATCCCACTTTAAAATTTGCCCAGTACTAGGATTACCAGCAGAAACATCAGTTAATTCATTTATAGCACGATCAACATCATCACTAATTTGCCATTTAGTATTTGCTAGATCATATCTTAAAATACTTGCTGCAGCAAGTCCAGTAGTATCTACATCAATAAGATCGTTTATTGAATAACTGTGACTATGATTTCCTGATGAATACCCAGCAGCACCATGATCACCCCAACCATAAGCAGTATCCCAATTCGCAATCTTTGCATTGGTGACATTAGCAGCATCAGAAGCAGCATAGACAGGATCAGTTTCTGAAGTTAAGTATCCAGAGAGATCTGGTGGTGTATATGTAAATACTCCTGTTGTGTTGTTATAGGTAACAGCACCATTAGCAGAAGGAGTATTTGGAGTCCCTACCGAAATTGAACCTAATACATTTGGTGGTGTATATGTAAATACTCCTGTTGTATTATTGTAAATAACAGACCCATTACCTGAAGGAGTATTTGGAGTACCTACTGAAATACTTGATAATGTTAAATACCCTACTGTGCTATGATCACCCCAACCATGTGCAATATCCCAATTTGTTATCTTTAAAGTTGTTACATCATTAGCAGGAGACGCGGAAAAAACAGGATCGGTTTCCGTAACAACATATCCAGCACCGCTATGGTTACCCCAACCATATGCAGTACTCCAATTAGCAATATCTGTTACATCTATTCCAAAAGAAGCAGATGCGGTAAATACGGGATCAGTTTCGTTAGTAATATTTAAATTTTCTACATCAGCGGCAAGAAGATTGATCTCTTGCCTTTGTTGCTCAAGACTAAAATCTTTTTGTACGTTTCTAAGGACCATTTGACTTCAGCAGCTGTTGCAATAGGGACTTTATTTCACTTATCTCACCTTTCATAAAATCCATTTCTTGTTCCATATTATGGAATTTATTTCTGGATTTTTTATATTTTTCAAAGGCAGATCTGTCAGTATTTATGATCGCACCAGTATTTAAATCACGGTATAGATGATCACTATCTTTCACCTTAATAGTTTCCATTTAGGAACCTCTTAATATGATGCGACAGCTCTCAAATCCTGAACTTTTGGTACAAATGCGGGATTTGATGACGCCATCACAATTTTAATTGCGAACGATGAAAACTCTGGAAGATCGTTGGTACTATATGAAAGTTCTTGATATGATGATTGCTTTTCGGAAATAGCACTAATAGAATTTTCTGAGGTAGCAATCACATTTGTATCTGGAATACCAGTTTCATTGAAATATACCCATTCAATGTCCTCAAAATTTTCTTGAGAAGAAGATTTTTTAATTCTATAAAGTACTTTAATATTCCCAATATCAGAAACATTTACCGTAGTCTTAACATCAATTGAAGTTGCTGGATTTTGAATAGAAACTTCTTTAGTTACGTACTTAGCAGAACTAGAACTGTTCTTTGATTGATTATCAGAAATGAAGTCAACCCCATCAGTATAAGTAATTTTTGAAACTTCTATGAATTCATGTTCATCATTTGGTTGACCTTCATAAGACAGAAGATCACCTACTCTGAAAATATCATCATCTTGCAAATCAGTAGAAGCATTTCTAGTAAATTCTGCTCCCTCAACAATTGCACTTGTATAATCATTTGATATTGGATGCCTATCATTAACTAAATTTAATGTGCTAGACTTTTGATTCCATAATACAATTTTACCAGTAATCCTATTAGCATATATTTCAGCAACAACAGATGGATTTCTAGCAGTAACATATGTTGGTGGAACTATTGTATTTGGAATTTGGAATATAACTTGAGATACCCCACTCAAACCAACTGTTGTAGTTCCAGCAAAAGTCTGATTGGAGAAACTTAAAGTCTCACCAGGAGTGAATGCATTAGTAGATTTTAATTTAACTGATATTGTTGTTCCAGATACTTTAACAATTTCTCCTATTGCATTAGTTGTTGATCCTTCAACCGTTTGATTAGATTGAATAACTTCGGATGAAGTATCAATACCCGAAACATTAAAGTTATAAACAGGATAAAATTCCAGAACTTGATTCCTTCTTCCAAATCTATCTTCAGAACCCTTTGCGTTTTCAACTTTATTTGAAATTGTCTTTACTGTAGAACGAGAAAGATCAATCAATGGGGAAAGATGTGAAACAGTGCTCATCAAATTCATTTTATATGATAAAGACCTATCTACACCATTAATTATTTCATTAATCCTAGAAGCAATAACTTTCTGATTGATGAAATAAACATCTTCATTTACAAATGTCTTCTCATAATCTGATTGTGTATAAGAAGTAAAACTATTTACGTTATCATCAATTGGTGAAATGTTTGTAGTTTTAACGAAACTATTAACTGTTGTTTGTGCAAATGACAGATATGGAACCGTCGTGTGAATTTTCTCAAATTTTCTATTATAAGAAGCAAGTATTGAGCTTCCTCCACCGAAAGAATTTGAAGATGATCTAGACGATGATGTAATATTATAATAATCAATTCCTGTATTTCTTACTTGGAATAAATTACTGTTGAGTTGAGAAGAAGCAATCCCACCAACATCTTTTGTATTCTTGAAGAATACATATGACTTATTATCAGAATCAAATCCATTATCTTCGTGATTTATTCTTACCACGAAATTATTATTCTTGAATAATGTTGAAGTAGCAGATGTATTTGACTCTGCATTAGTTTCAATACAATTAGCAGATAATGGTTCGTATCCTAAATTCTCATTAGTTAGAGTAATAGAAGCAGTCCTACTAATATCAAATTCGGCACGATTAAGTGTAAATTTAACATCTTCAAACAGATCTTCCGTCCAATTATTCGTATTTTGTGATTTGAATAATGATCCTAACGCTGGCTGAGTAGTTACTGTTGTACTTGTAGCAATCTCAACTTCACCCAATTTAGATGCCCATAATAGGTAATCAATTGAATCAGTTTCAATAACCAAAGAATACTCAGTATCTGATTCTAGATATATTGGATAATCAAATTTGAAGTTTGTTGGAGTAATTGAAGGTGTGATTCCACTCTCATCAATTGCAATTCCCATACGGACTGCTGGACTATCAATAGTGATATAAGATTCAATCTCTGCACCTGCATTACCAGTTCCAGTTCCATTAATGACAACTGCTGGAGGTTCTGTGTATTCTGAACCAGAAAGAACAATTTCTGTGTGATAAACTTTACCACCAGAAACTCTCACGGTTGCTGTTGAATTTCCTCCTCCTGGAAGTTGTGGACTCTCAATAGTCAAAATCGCAGAATCATAATCAGATCCTGTATTTGTCACTTTCAAATCAGTAACTCTACCGGAATCTTTAGTAATTTTTAAAGTTGAAGTTGTATTATTTAAATTGTTATTTTCAATCAATGAAGGGATTGATAAATTCTCATCCTGTTGGAAAGATCTACCATTATGATTACTTAAAACTAATGTATAAACTTGATCACTAGTTAAAGTAAATACTCCTGTTGTTGATGATGTTACTTCAATGTTATTTTTATCAAATAACTTAGATATAGGACCAGATGCATTAGAAGATGAACCAGTTACCTTTTCATCCTTAGTGATAGTTAATGTTTCACTTGAAACAACTCTCAAGTAAGTTTCTGGACTTAAAACTTTTTGTGTTCCTGGAATGATATTCTTTCCAGGTTTTCCACTTTGAACATCAGTTAAGTATACTCTCAATGGAATTTTATTACTCTTCTTGGAGAAGAATAGATCTAAACTAGTTGCAAAAACTCCACCATCAAACCCTTCTATGGTGAATGTCTGAGCAAGAGGATTGGGTTTAATTGGGTTCTCAGTGTTACTATCTGTAATCTGAATACCTTCATTGGATTTAAAGAACGCTGGAGTAGTTGAAACAATTGAAGATGGATTTTCTGGTAATAATCCAGTAGCATAGAATTTAACTTCTGCGTAAGAATCAACTTCTTCTTTTGGAGAATCAGAAGCACTGGAAGTGAATCTAATTGTTTTAACTCCTGTTGTAAATCTTACTTCATCTGCATCATCGTCATATACTACAGTCTCAACATTTCCAGACCAAATAGCATTCTCTCTAGGTGGTTTTCCTGCAGGAACTAAAATAATTCCACTGGCATTACCATTCTCATCAGTCTTTACCTGACCATTAAATGCAGAAAGAGAATTTCCAGAAATTCCAGTATATCTGAAATCTGGATTCACCCAACGTGCAATATCTCTTCCTTCCATGAACACTGAGATATTTGTATTTGGTTTTAGTCTACTAATGTTAAACTTAATAGGAATACTTCTAGCAAAGAATGATAACGACGTAGAAACGACATTTGATCCAACTCCCTTGGTGGAAATACCTTTACCAATCTCATTATTCTCTGGACTAATATTTGAAGAACTAGATATTGATGCACTTGTTACTGTAGAATCGGAAACTGCACTATTAACATCAGCAAAAGATCCAATATTAAAGAATGATCTATCAGCACCTAACCAATTAACCTTATATGAATTGTATATGCTAGAGAAAGCATCCTTCAATTCATTCTTAGCAATAAAAATAGAATATAGATTAGTGTTATTATCATTTACTAATGGAGATACGCTATTATCATACCAAGAATCTACATTTGGTCCAATAAATGCATCACCAACATATTGAAGAACAACAAATGGGTTTGGATTAATTTCCTTAGTGGCAAAAGAATTACCAAGTAATTCTAGTTCTGAATATGGAAGAGTAACACGATCTCCAGTACGTGAATAACCATCAATAGATCTTTGGTCATCTCTCTGATTAACTTCAATCAAACTAAACGAATCTTCCTTAGATTGAGGTCTCATTACAGATTGTTGTGTGTCAATAGAACACTTGTAATCAAGTGATCTTAAAGACCCAATCTTATGTGTCTCAAAATTATCCACAATGAACCCACTCTTGAAGCGATTAACACCTGAAGAGTCAATAATCTGCATATTTAATGCTTGTTGCTCAAGAACACTCAATAAAGTGTAATATTCCAATCTTTCAATTCTTTTCTCTAACTTACCAATATCACGCATCGTATAACGACGATTATCAACTGCTGTAATCCTCACATCTTTACTACTCTGAGTAAATGCAGGAACATACATGTAGTACAAAGGTACTGCACCGCTAATCAAATCTGGTTTTGTTGGATTCAATGAAGAATTACCTTCTTTAATAATAAATTGACCTTTCTTATCTAAGAAGAGACCATCAATTCTATCCAAATACTGCTTCTGTGTGAATGAGAATGTAAATTCTAAGTTGAGATCTGGAGCTGGTGTGCTAGTAATAACACCACCTGTACCAGTAAATGATCTGGTATTTGAAGAAGAGAGAAGCGCATTGTCTTGAAATCCAGATATAATAGAATTGTTATCTACTTTAGGTCGGTAATCTAAAACATCTTTTAGTGAAATTTTACCTAATGTAGGTGAGTTGAAAGATGGAATTTCTTCAGATCCAACACCAGCTTCATGTAAGTATGAATCAACTGTACAGAAATCGCCTTTTGTATGCTCAAAATAATCAAATGCAATAACCAGTTGTCCTGCAGGAGGATCAAATCCTGGTTTTAGTACAATTCTGGAAAGGTCATATACAGTATCTCTTTGTCCATCATCAAAAGTAAATCTTTGAGAAACATCAGTACCACTAACAAGATTACCATTTCTATCAACAACAGGTGGTTCTGAAGATGATCCTTCGTAAATATATCTCAATTTATATGCATCAGCATAACTATAAACTTGGAGACTTTCCGAATCATAATCATTACCGCGGAATGGGATAATCTTATCTCCAGGTGAATCAATAACAATTCTCTTATTTACTACTGCTGTCTTTAATCTTGGTTTTGCCTTAGTAACTTCTAAAGTTGCAGTAAGTTTTAATGTCGGATACACACCACCTATAGGAATTGATCCAAAATAAGTAGCAGGAAGATTCAAACTAACACTACCAGAAGTCAATCCACTAGCAGAATCTGTAGATGCTTTAATTGATACGTGTTCTGGTGTGATATAAACAATATCACCTTTAACTATATCAGGTGCATCTCCTGGATTAAGAACTGTTACCAGGAAGTTACTTTCACTAAAAGAAACAAACCTTTGTGTACCAAATGGCAACTGAGCAGCGAAAGTAATAGAACCTGCTCCACCAACACCAGTTGTAACAAAATCTCTTCTCAAGTAATGAGAAATCTTAGAATCTTCACTGTCTGCAACAATAGAACTTACTTGTGAAGAACCAGTCTTATAAAGTAAAGTTCCTTGATTAAAGTTTGTAATAAAAGGACGTACTCTTACAACACTACTATTACTAACATCTCTTGGTAAAGATCTGTCTATATAAATTCTTGATTTTAAAACACCAGCTGGTTTAGTTGAATACTGAACAATTGCACGAACGATTGTATCATTACTATCTGTAAATTGAATTAAATCTCCCTGCTGAACAATTTTGGTGGAGTCTCCACCAAATCCATTACACTCAATGAACTTTCTACCAACATTTCCACTAAATGTGAAATCTGTAATAGCAGTAATCTCAGCGAATTTTTCTTTATTGACTTCAATATCTGATGTAAATACATTAGTATTACCAGATCCATACTCACAGAAGAATGATTTAACATGCTGTGGTGTGTAAGTAACAACAGAATTTCTAACTAATACTGGTGTGATAACAGATGCTGAAGGATTTCCTCCTCCAGATCCTTGAAGAACATCAATAACGGGTGGTTTGGAATACTCAGTATTGAAGAGTGATCTATTAACTACAGTAGCGTTAATAATAGCACCACTTTGAATATTCAGATTAACTTTTGATGAATCAAACTCAACACCATCAATTCTTAATTTGGAACCATCAACATAATTAGATCCCCTATTATTAACAACAAAATGGGAAATAGTATTATCTTTGGCAACCCTTAATGAATTATTATTTTCATCCCTAATAGTCTCGCCAGACTTGAAATTTCCAAAAAGTGTTTTTACCATCAAAGTTTTATTTGTGGTAAATTTACCTTCTGATGGACCTTCTACAACTCCATATGCACCACTTTCTAAGCCATAAACATATTTTCCAGAAGAGAATCTTCCATCAGCAACAATTTCCTCATCTAATAAAATCTTAGTAAAGAATTGGGGATCAAAGTATGAAAATCCAAAGGTGGTATTATAAACAGCATCACCATTGGAAAGTCTACCTTTTGAAATTACAGCATCGGAATCTTCATTAAAACCAGATCCTCTTTCAATTAACGTGATATTACTTGGTTTAGCAAGACCAATCACTGGTGTGATAGTTTCGTTATAATCAACAATAGTTCCTAATGCATTTCCACCATTGATTGCTTCAGTCTCAGTTAAATAAATTTCTCTATATCTTGATCCTGATGATTCATCATACTCTAAGAAATATGTGTCTAGAATATCTTTTCTAGCAGTAATAGTTAATTCTAGAAAAGTAACTCCGCTACTAGAATTTACTTCAATTCTGTTTACTTTTGAGAATGATAATGATTTTACCGAATTAACTACAGATGGTTCTCCAACATCAGTTCTTGTTTGAACAAACCACAATGTTCCTAGAGTAGACTCAAAGTTAGCGTCAGTTAATGTTGAATATGTATTTGCATGATAACTATCAATATTAACATAAATCGTTTTGATTCCAGAATTGACATTAAAGAATGTACCTCTACGATTTAATGTCTGTTTGTAATCGTTTACTCCTTCTGTATTGTTTAAACCAATACTTCCATCATTAAAATTAGAGCATAAAAATACATTTGGATATGCTGTTAATTCAGATCCCTCAGCATTTAATGGGATAGTTCCATAAGTATTTGTAATTTTGTAAGTAGGTAACCCTTGCGTCTTTAACCTAATATCATCCCTTTCTAAAGTTTCTCTAGCCTTGTTTACATCAACATACTTAGTTTCTTTGCTTACAATCTCAAAACCTTTAATATATGCCTTTCCAGGACCAATGCTAGCAACTAATTTTTCCTTTGCTGTTTGTAATTCAATACCATTTACTAGTCCGAATTCATCCTTTCCATAAACACCAAGATTTCCATCTTGCTGATAATATTCCCGAATATCTAAGGAGAAATTATCAACAACGTAATCTCCAGACTCGTCATAAGTTCTTCTAGCAAGTGTTTGCTCTAAAAGATTATAATCAGTTGGAGAAATAATACTTTGTACTACACCACTACGAACAGATAGAAGTTGAATAAAGTTCTTATCTGTTATCTCTGTAAGCGAATATTTTACTAGATTTAGTACAATCTTTAATCTATGAGCTCCAGGTGCAGTATAGTTACTGGATCCAATAGCATTATCATATAAAGAATTGTCTTCTTCTGGAGTTAAAATACTTTCTGTAATTTTAAATCCAATCTTTGCAGATGGTTTATTATAATATTTGTCAATTACTAATAGTTGAGAACTATTTTTTACAAAATACCCATTTACAAAATAAATTCCTTCTTCTACTTGTACAGCAGATGCATATCCCATAGCGGGACTTTCAAGTGAAGTATTCGTATTATTATCTGAATTTGATACTTCAATACTTGTTGGTAAAACACTACCGTCTGTTCCAACTACTAGTAATGGAGTATTAATACCATCAACTACCTCTAGTGTTTCACCCTGTCTAAACGTCTCCTCATTGCCTGCATCGCCACTATTGGTATAATTTACGTATATGACATCAGAAGCGATTTCAGTCGCCGTAAACGCCTCCACAACAGTAGCTACGACACCAGAAGTCAAACCCCTCAAACTCTGGGATTTAAGACCACTTACGTCGTATTTTTTATAAACAATCTGACCATCTTGATTTATAGGAATTTCAGATACTGAAGATAATTTTACAAAATTAAGTTTGGTGTTTAACCCAACTTCACCAGGAATGACAAGTTCACCTTGCTTGAAGGCATACTTACCAAACTGTTCAATTTGATTCTGTAAAATTGATTGTAACTGAGTTAATTCCCTACCCTGAATAGAATACCCAGGACGGAATAAAACCTTATAAAAATTTTTATCCTGGTCAAAGTCATCGTAGAATGGAGCTACGTTCAGGTTTGTCTTTTGGGGCATCTCGCAACACGCTAAATCTAACTAGTTAGAATTCAATTACTAGCTTAATGTCCTCAATTTGATCAGGAGCTCTAGTAATCTCTCTTCTATTCTCTATGTATACGATTTCTCCAGAGTTTGGTTCCAATTCTGGGGATGCAAGACCTCCAGTAAATGAGATATCCGAAAGGATAGCATCTTGTGAAGTATCAACAGTTCCAGATGCAGTTGAAGTACCACCAACTACTGCATTAGCAGCGTTGGATTCAAATGCAAAAACCTTTCCACTATCTGTATGAATAGATGATGATTGATAATACTTTAAGATACCATTTGTACTATCCCAAGAAACTACAGTTCCTTTAGCAGTACCACCAGTAACAGTCTGTGTAATCGTTTCATCAGCAACATAATCTGCAGTAGCACCATTAACTTTTAATACATTTGTACCACGTAAAGTACTAGCTGATGCAAAGCTTGTCGTACCATATTCATAAGGATCTTGAATAATACCAATACGACGGAAGTCATTATCCACAGGGAAATCACCCGATCCTTCGTCATATGTTAAACGAATATTTGTCATGACACGCTTGGAGAATAATTCGTCCTCAGCGTTTGATCCATGTCCACCTTCTGGGGAAATGACTACTTCTAATGAAGCAGTACCTGCAAAAGCACCTGCAGCTGCAGTTAATGCCAGATCTGTAAACACTTTACCAGTTTCTAAAATAACATTAGCATAGGTATAACCAGTACCAGCAGCAACCACTTCGCTAGAAGAGATTGATCCAGAACCATCTGTAGTGATCTTAATGATCCCTCCTGTACCATCTCCATAGATTGAAGTGTAAAGGTCTTGGGAAGCGGGAAGAGAGGTTCCAGCGTCTCTGATAATAGAAACATGCACACCACCGTCAATGGCAGCATTTTGAATTGCAGTCTTAATTGCGTCACCACTTGCTGCAATTGGCATAAAGTCTGATGAAAGGAATGAAAGAACATCACTCGTAGAAAGAGTGAACATATGCTGCCAAATGTATTCAGCAGTACCGCCTGGTTCTTTAAAGAGATTGTTTGCAAATGCTCCTTGACCACCTGATGGTTGGGTCTTTGGTTCATAAGTTGCATTCTGACCAGTTGGATTTGCGGGATTCTCTCCATTATATAAGCATTTGAACACCTCATATTGAGAGTTCATCACATAAAACTTAGAAGTTGATAGTGAAGTTGATCCCAGTGCTGTTTCAACTCCAATAGCACCGCCGCCACCAGGAGTAGGTGAGTAATTAGGACGGAACATGTCAAACTTTGGATTCAACGTAAGGTTCCAGTTATAACGGGGAACTACAAGGCGAGCGAAAGGACCAGTAACTCTCTTAGCAGCAATCAATTCTTCATAAACAGACTTCTTTTCAGTAAAGTTGTCTAATGGCATTGGAGGAACATCTTCCGTTCCATACCTATAAACACCACTCTTAGAAGTAGCACCACTAGTACCACCAGTAATGGTTGTACCAAATGCTGGAGTAGTTGTGGGTGTTGGTAGAATAGTATTCAGTAACATACTGTTAGAATAGACAGCAGCAACAACGCCACTCCATCCACCACCACTTACTGTTTCACCCACAGTAAAAGTTCCGCTAACGTTGAAAATCTCAAGGTAAGCATCCCACCTAGAAGATCGTCCAACGAAAAAATACATTCTGGTACGATCCGAATCTGCATCATTCGTACCTTCGCTTAGCGATTCTAGAAATTGTTTCGCATTGAAAATTCTAAATTTTTCTGAAATAATAGCTGCCATAGCACTGGTCTCTGTTTGTGTAGTAGACTGGATTTGAATTATTTATATTTATTTATAGAGCGTTTCTTATAAATGTTCCGATGGTGTGTGACTCAATAGTAGTACCATCAACTCCACGTGTGCAACCTATGAAACGATCACTCAATTTACTCGTATAAGAAATTTTTTCTTTTCCTATAGATATAGTCCCTGAATTGGGGAAATTGGTAGTATTTGCATACACCACCTCACCAGTTGCGATATATCCCGCTCCATTTTCATCTGGTAAATCGGATGTATCTAACTGAGTCATATAATAATTTATAGAAGGGTATCCCAAGTTAAATGGATACGCGGAACTTGATGATCCATCAGAAGTAATTTCATATGGTTCTAGTTCTGCTAATTGAACTTCCGATACTGGATCTCCACTAGGAGCTACAATATCTCCAAGATCCATGAATATACTATTCTCCCAATGATTTATATTGTTAAAGAATGTCAAGTCAGGAAGAGCATCACTCCACATAGAGAATCCAGTATGAATGAGACTGGTTTTTTCAATACCAAGATTGGTAACAATGGGTTGATTGTCTATTGATAGTTTGGGTACAATAATAATCATAATATCCGCATCTACTTGTATAGTAGGACTAGCAATAGATGTGGTATTTGCATATTTATTGTAGAAATTATATTCTTTAGATACTACAAATAGAGGAGACATATCAACAATCTTCTGAATAATCAATGTTACATCATATCCAGATGGGATATTCAAAGATGAATCAATAACATAAGAAGACTGAAATCCTTTAATGAAATCAATTACTGTTGATATAGAAACTGGCGAACTTTGACCAATTTTGGATCCAATACCAAGTGTATGGAAAGTATCAATCTTTCTTCCAGACTGCTTGATAATGTCATAACTTCTTGCAGTAACTACCTTAGGTGCTTTAGTGTATCCTGATCCAGGATTTGTAAGTACAATATCAATAATTTGACCACGCGAAACCACAACTTCAGCAGATGCACCACCACCAGTTTGATTTGTAGGTATGAAGTGTAAAATTGGAGGTGTATCATAACCATAAGCAGTTGTTGCTTGATTGATTCCTTCATCATAAAGTAACTGTAAATCTTTTTTATTCCAAGTAATTGTCTTCACAGAACCATTTTCAATTTCACATGTCACACTCAACCCAACACCCCTTGTCTCACCATTATAATTGGTTGTTGTAACTGACCCTAAGAAATCATTAGATACATCTTCACCTACATTATAATTTTTGGGATTGACATATCTTGGTAAATTACTAATCGTTCTGTATACATCTTCACCATTAATTTTGATGATATCATTTGCATTTAAATTGGCAAGTAATCTCTTCTTTTCATAGAAAGATTCATCAGCACGTGGACTTCCATATAACCAAGATGCAGAATTTCTCTGCATTCTATAATTGTTATCAATATCTCTAATTACATTGATGGTATTGGTCGTACCAGTTAACTCATACTCATCAGCAAACTCAGAATCACCAGCAAAGAAAATTGGTGAGTTATCAATTAATGGGTTATTTCCAGCAAGAGTAATAACTAAAATCTGAGATGTTGATGTGTATGTCTTCACATTACCAATAAATTTCTTAACTCCACCAATCTTTTGATATGCAACTTGGAACTTATCGTATGATGTATTATACCAAGATATCCAATCAATAAAACTATTTGCTGAACCAGCATCACAAGTCAATTGAATTTCATTATAATAAGTGTTCCTTTGGAAATCATATAGTGTTACTGTCTGTTCAGTATCTCTACCATACAGTAACACAATCTCAATCTTGTTGTCTTTAAATATTTTCTTAGTAAATCTAATGGCAGGACCATTAATAGTATAAGAGATATTATTCTTCTGCAAAATTCCATCTATAAAGACAAATGCAAACCTAGGATCATCTACATTCTGAACTTTATTATTCTTAGAATTTAAAATTAAGAAAGGACCAGAAGATCCTGTCAAAATTCCTGATGTATCAATTTCACACCTAATATAATTACCAACACCATGAGCAAAGAACTTCTCAACTGCTAATGGTTCGTATATTGACTTTGTATTTTCTCCCTGACCCCAAATTGGAGGTTGAGCAAACACCACTTTATTTGGTGTAGTTGTTCTATCAATAGTATATGCAGAATCATGCTGAAGAATACCACTAAGAGCAATGAATAGATTTTCATTTATCTCTGTACTTACTGCAGTACCATCTTCATAATACAGATCAAATATTTTATTTTCACCATCAATATAATCTGGATGTGAAAGAGTCACAGTTTTCGGTCCTGTGTTTATAGTCTCCCTAACATTACCCATTAAGGAATCTAATGAAGAAACAACATCTTCACATTCTTTTAAAACGCCATTAACCAAATCTGGATCCTGAAGAATGTTTATATTTGAATAAGAATTAAATGTGGTCCAATTTCCAACAGAATTGTCGTTCTGATCTACCTTATCAATTCTATTAGGACCACCTTCCAAAGTTCTTCCGATTATATCAATATAAGTTGTTATAGCACTTTCAACTTCAGCACATACAGGAGTTGATGTATCAACACGAATACTAGTATCAGTGACAGATCCTTGATTTTTTACTGCTAAAATCATCAAATCTCTTATATGATCATGTGCAAAAATTACTTCCATCAATTCATTCTTGATGTAATTAATATCATCATTAAGGAAATAACTTTCCGCAAATTCAAGTACTTTACGATTTCCACCATAACGCAAACAATACCCTACAGCATCAACCAAATACCCAAGATCTCTCTCACACTTAGTAGTGTACCCAGTTAGTGCAAGATTCGGGTATTCGGCATTAATAGCAGAAATAGTAGAAGAAATCATATCAGTTTTGTTCTTCACCAACAATGTTGATGCATCGTAATACATCCCATCATTAAAACCACTCCAACCGAATATCATCTGGGCATTGCCAGAAGAATCTGGTGTTAGTGCAACAGCATTGTTACTAACCTTAATTGTTCTTAAATCTACAATTTCAGTAATCTTAGTATTTGATGGGAAAGCACGTCCAGCACTAACTTTAAGACCAATAGCAAGATTATCACTATTAGAAACAGTAACAACATTTGCCCCAACTGTCCAAGAAACTTGACGATCTATATAATCCCAATTTCTTACTGCCATCTTACATAAACGAATAGCATATTCAAATGCATCAATCGTTGCTTCTATTTCACCAGAAATATAATCAAGAACACCTTCTCTAAAATAAGATTCTGCAGCAATAATAGTTTTCTCATTTCCACCGAATCTCAAATCATGCTCAAATGCGTCCAATATCAAACCGATATCGCGATAACACTTTACACTTAAATTTGTCCATGGGAAATTAGAATACACAGACTTGATATAACCAAGTGTTTCTGACTGAATAAATCTTCTATTCTGATTTATTTGGTTTGCTGCATCAACCCAAGTTCCACCTCTATGGAATATATTTCTAATCTTCTTAAGATACTTTAAATTCAAGTCATCATTCTTGAATTGGAACCTTCTTCCATAAAACTTCACACCAGAAATATCTTGCCCATCTTTAAGTGATGGACCTAATGGTGGAGAAGTAAATATGATTTTATCACCGGATACTGTATAAGCAACTCCAGGTTCTTGTAAAATACTATCAAGAGTAATTGTTAATGCCTGATTGTTGTATGGAATTACCAAATTGCCATTAGCATCAACAATATTGAAAACTGTTTTACCCTGAAGATTACCCTTATCACCAAAATTACCATCAAATGCTTCAGTTAAAAATACTTCTGTGGAGACAACTTCGGAAGTGTTGAATGATTCTGTTGCAACAGACCCAACCCCCTTCTCAACTTGCAAATTCTCCATTAAAACAATACTTTGAGTGATCTTCTTACTAGTTCTAATTACAGAAATTTTATTAACTTCTGGATCCCAAAGTTGCACAACACTACTAGTAGTAACACTAGTATTATCTTTCATGGAAGCATCAGAAGAAGATTCAATCAATACTTCACCAAAAACCTTAAATCCAGCTGGGTGTGTGGTTTTCTTAATTAAAGATCTCCAAGTATCAATTGAAGTTTTTGACTTTACCAAATACGAATAATCTTGATAATAGAAAGAATCAACAATTCTCTGATTCTGATCACTAATTTTTCCAAAATCAGACTTGTAATAACCTTGATTATCATAATACGTATTAATTACAGGAGAGAATTCTGTAAATTGAATTGATTCTAATCTTGCTGTTTTATTTCTAGAAAGACCAGTAATATCTTTACCTTTTCTAAAAACGCCTTTCACTTTATTGATGAGTAGTACATTTGAACCACTCCTCCATGAAGTTACCTTTGCCCTAGCAACTTCAACTGATCCAAACTTCTGAACAATTGTTTCACCAACAGCAAAAGAATCAGATTGAAATCCAGTCAATGTTAATACAAAGTTAGATCTAAAAGATGATGATAAAGTATTATCACCATGGAAAGAACCACCAGTATTAATAACATCAATGTTTCTAGGCACACCAATATCAATACTATTGATAAAACAAGAAACATCAGATTCTGCTATCTTGATAATGGGTGGTTCAGTATATCCAAAACCACCATCAATAATTTGAATACCTGTAATTTTTCCTTTATCAATTACCGCCTTTAGTTTACCATTCCCACTAATACTAATAATAGGATTTGAATAATCATCTCCAAATTTAGTTAGTGAAATACTAATAATCTTTCCTTCTTCAATGCTGCATGTAGCTACCGCAGTATTTGATAAAGTAGGTACAACTCCAAGGACAATAGGAACCTTCTTATAATCACGTCCAATATTAATAACACCTATGCTATTAATTTTACCGATAGAAAATCTTGATTTGGATGTATATGTAATGCTACCACTTCCGTCATTAGTTGCTACAATTCCAGTATCATATACAATTTTATCGCTTGTTACATATATCGCAGACTTATTACCCTGCAAGGGATCTTGAATGACATTTAAGTATGCATCTTCTGCTTTTACATTATTATTCCTATCATAATAGAAATACTTCTTGTATGGATTTTCTACTTTCTTTGTGTAAGTATTTGATGCGATTCTCGGTCCAAATCCAAATTTAAAATCTAATCCAGTATTATTAATATTCTTCTCTGGTGTTTCTATATTTAAATTCTTGCTGGGAGATAAATCAAAGTTTACTCCCACCATTGATGTGTGTTCAGTATTGAAAGAATATTTGTATCCTTCTTTAATATCAATGTTTATATTCTTTTCATAGACACCATTCTGAGTTTTGGAAAACTCAAAGCATAACACAGGATCAGATATACTAACAATTTCAACAAGTCTTTGATCTGCACTTTCATCAAAGAATACTGTACTTAAAGTAATATCATCAATATCTGCAATAGTTTGTGAATATTCAAAGGTAACTACAATCTTTTGGGTAATTGAATCATATGATAGTATAGTACCATCATTATTATCTGGTCCAATATTATAACCAGATGAGATATTATATCCAGCATCATGTAGTACTACAGATGCTCCATCAAAATGATCTACCTTTAAAGTACCAGAAATTCCTCTCTGAACTGTTAATGTATCACCAGACTTACTAATAACTTTTAAAATTTCATTACCAATTTTCAAATAGTCATTAACTGTAATACCAATAGTACTGTCTAGATTAAGAACAGCGTTCTGAATTGAAAATCCTGTATGATCAACACTTAAAACTAATGATGGTGTAGTATTATCAGACTTTATTACAACATTAGTTCCAATAGTAACTTCATCAAAGATCTTATATCCTGTTCCTTTCTCTGTTATCTCTACAGAAATGATACTATTATCAGAAGATACTACAATGGTCGCCTTTGCACCACTTCCAGATCCACCAAGAACTGCGATGTCAGGATATGTACCAGGAATGTAATCTTCACCACCATTAAGAATACGTAATCTACCAATTCCAGTATCGCTGAGAACCCTTGTCACCACTGGGGTTTTGACTACTGCTTCTTGATAAATTCTAGATCTTACATAATAAACGTGTTCGGTAGTTGCATCATTAGGGTTAATATCAATATCAATAATATCGGATTCTGCAACACCATGATCATCAGTAGTTGATAGAATAGCAACATTGTCTTTCAATGTGAAAATAATCAAATTCTCACTTAAAGAATTGATTGATACTATTTTTGAACCAGTAGTGTTAATTAAATCAGAGCTTCTAAGGTATAGTGTATCAGAAACAGAAAAATTACCAGTAAGTACTTTAATTTTTACAATATTTTGTTTTGATGTAGTTTCTAATACTTCACCTGTTGCAACTGCTGCTACGAGACCATCAGTGAACTCTAATGTCGCACCTTTAGTGTATGAAGAGTTTTGAGTCAGTAATAAAGAAAGTACCTTTGTGTTTGATGATAGTACATCTGTACTATTAAATGTTCCTGTTACATCACGGAGAGCAAACTTAGTATTACTAAAGACATTACCTACAATCTTTCCAGTAGCACCAGTTGCTGACTGGGTGATAGTATCTCCATCAAAAAGGTATGCAGTTGTTATTAATTCTGTATATAAAGATTTTGTATCCTGCGATTCAATGCTAACTACATTCCTTCCCTTAACTGAAGAAACTTCTGCTTGAGCACCAAAACCACCAGTATCTGAATCATCAACAATTAATGAAGATCCTACAGAGAAATTATCAGTACTGTCAAAGATTGAAACAGAATTGATACTACCTCGTTTAACATCATCAATTTTTGCTAATGCTAATTCTCCATTATTTGAAATTCCAGTAGTCCTAAGTCTTTTGGCATTTACTGGAATATCATCTTGAGAAATTTCCGAATTGTAATTTGAATCAATTGGTAATGAATAATAATTTTCACCAATAATATAAGGGAATGCAGGTTCATTAAAGGTGTCAATGGTTACGAAATATGCATAAGTTCCTTCTGGGAAATCTGGAGTGATGCAATATCTTCCATTGTTCTCATCAAGTGTTCCATAACCATCAACGTAGGTATAGTCATTGATAAATGTACCAATTGGGTATGTTGCTAATAATGGACCATTTGGTCTATTAGCATTCTTACTATAACTACTAGTCATCTTCACAATAGTACTATTGTGATCCATTGGATCTAGATGACCAAAAGCACCATATATGGGGTTTCCATCATAAGCAAAACCTATGATTGATGAATGAACAACTCCATTATCATTTGACCTTATAGTTGTTGGTGCAGCATAATATGCATAACCATATCCTTTAGAATTTACTTGATTTTTTAAGAAGTAACCATTATCGGCATCTAAAGACGACTTATTTTTATTATACTTATCTTTTCTCCATTCCTTGATAGTTGCAATTCCAGTAGCACCAGAACCAACAGCAATAATCTCTACGACTACATTATCCTGAGTATATAAGTTTCCACCATTTACCTTTTCAAATCCAGTAATCTTTCCATCGTTTGAAACGATAGAATTGTAAGTTGCAAATCTTCCTCTACCAGCAATATCGGTTATTCTTACTTGTGGAGGAGAAGAATAATATTCGCCAGGATTATCAATAATAAGACTAGTAATTACACCATTTGTTACAATGGCACGTACTACAGCATTTCTACCAGAAAGAATCTCAACTGTAGGAATTTGAGTGTATAAACCTGGAGTATCAACAATAACTGATTCTACAACTTGACCAGCAAGTTTTGTTCTAGCTAGATCAGAAACACCATCAATCAATACGAATGGTTCTTTAGTATAACCAGATCCTCTAGTAATTACTGCAATAGACTGGATAGGACCATTATTAACAACTTCATCATCCTTATAACCCAATAAAGGAATTCCATTTATTGCAACACCAACATCTCTATACTGAGTTTTGTATATTTCAGTTGTTGCTATTGGATGCTTTCTGACAATCTTTAAAAGTTTTTGATCTTGTGCATCATTAGGTAATGTTCCAATGGTGTGTGAAGGGAATCCAGATGAAGCGATATAATATCCTTCACCATCCTCAAAAATTGCAGATACGTTAGTATTGAGATCTGCAATTGCAGCAGTACCAGTACTGGTAATCCATCTAAGATTATTTTGTAGATCGTTGATTCTAATATCATTAGATAAGAATCCAGATTCAGAAATTTCTACTAAATCTCCAGGATTTGAATAAGGACTCTCTATAGAATTCTCTAATCCATAAAGAACACCAAATACTAATAAATTAACAGAATCAGAAGAAATATCAGCACCATAAGTAACAGATGTTCCTGCTGTGTATGATCCAGTACTTGTTCTATTCTTAATAATAAACTGATTTATATTTTTATCTTCAAATGTGAAGGTTTCATCGTCAATAATGAAAGTTCCTTTCTTACCCCAACCCATTGTTGAGAAAACATTAACTCTATCGCCAGTATTCAATGTTGCTGAAACATTACCTGTCAATTTGGTCTTTAATGCAATATCAAACTTACCATTAACACTTTTTTCTTCTAATACAATATCATATAATTCTTCACCATCATAAGTACCGCTATACTTTACATTATCAACAATAGCAGATGCATAATTACCATCTGTGTTTTGAGTAATATATTTCCCGATTAAATTATTTGGATCACCAGAAAGAATCTTTGCTCTTAATGCATAAACCTGTACCCAATTTGATTCTGAGGATTTTAATGTAAATTCTCTAGGATATGCAATCTCTGGTTCTGGATCATTATCAATTAAACATTTAAATAAGAATTTGATTGACTTGTCAGTTCCTTTTGATTGATAAAAGGAAGAGATATTCTTAATTAACGTTCTTTTATCAACACCTTCTTTCAAATATGATTCTGGAAAGTCTGCAAGGTATTGCTTCTCAAAGCTCTTTATAAGAGCATATAAAAATAGATTACTAATATTTTGTACTAATATCCCATTACCATGAGGACTTGCTTGTGTAGTAACAAAAGTACTAGATGTGTATAGATCTCCTAATGTGGTATTTCCACTAATACCACGGCTTACTTCTAAAAATTGTGTGTCTGTTCTCTCTGCATAGAAACAGATTTCCTCACCAATCTTGATATACCCACCATTCTTAGGGAATGATGTTGCATCCTCCACAGTAACAGTTTTATCTGTAGGACTAATATCCCCATCTAAAATAGTTGATTGCTTAAGTACATTCTTCTCATAGAAATCAATATCGCGATAAGTTTCTAGATTCGTGATGATGTCTGTAGACTGTCCCTGCAATTCCAATTGCTCATAATACTTTCTTATGAACTTACCAAAAAGTTCATAATCTTCATTTATGAAGTCTGGTAACTGGGACTCAATTAAGAATGAGATTTTATTAGCAGTCTTAAGCATCTACCACTACTCTTTGTATGCTACAAATGTACTTTTTGATATATCTACGTCTAGATAAACCTCACGTTTAACTTCAATATCTTTATTGGCAGGTTTCACTCTCAATTCAATCCGATTGTCCGAGAATGATCCTTTTAAGATCGTAAAGTTGTATAATATAGTTTCACCTTTATCATAATTAATCACTCCAACAGAATCATCTAGGAGAATTTTTTCTCCAGTCAAAGAATCTAGTCTATATAGGACAATTTTACCATCTCTGTCTTCCAAATAAGAGGTATATTCTGGATACTCAAAGACTGTCATACCAGTAGAAGAAAGAACAGGATTATCGCAATCTTTCAGGAACGCATTCTGATAACAAACCTCATAATAACTTGATGCGTTAATCTGAGCATAAAAATCCTTCCGTAATGTAATACTAGTATCATTAGAATTAATTGCACGATCTGATCCGTCAATTACCCCAATAAACTTACTATACCTAAACTTACCGTTATATTTCTCAGTTCCAGAAGTCTCTAAGTACTCCTGAATTGCAGTTGCCGCAGATGATGCTATCTGAGTTGGTAATGCATTAGTTTTCGTACCATCATAACTGATCTTACTATTAATCTCAACATAAAGAATAGAAGGATCAATAAATTCTGGTTTTATAGAAGCAACTGTATACTTCTTAAGTTTATCGTATAAGTTTTTCTTTGTTAATGCGGATAATGATGATGCTTGTGTTGGCTTCACTGAGATGAATACTTTACCATATGCTGGAGGTTCTTGATCCTCACCACCAAAAACAATGATATCACCAACTGCTGGATACAAAGTCCTTACAATAGCAGCATAATCATTCGTCGTAACCGCTCTATTCTGTGCTCCATATACCTTAGGAGCATTATACTTAATCTTCTCAATACTTTCAATTGCTGCACCACCAGATGCCTTACTGGATGGTGTGACAGATCCCACTGTAAATGGAACACTAACTGCTATTCCATCATCATCTTCCAATCTACCATTAAAGGTAAATGATTTTGCACCATTAGAGTCTGGTCCATTTGTTGTTATATAACTCATCTCAACAACTTGACCATCTTCTAATTTCTTTCCTAATACACCATCACCAAAGAAGATTTCATAGTTCTCGTCTTCAATTTCACTAATGAAGTATACTTTATCATCTGAACCAATATCTAACACTTCACCTGATTGGAATTCATCAAATATAGATGATTGTGCTGATTGATACACATTAATTGATAATGTATCCAAATCAGCAGATGAATTTTCAATTTTAAATCTTTGATTCTTTGCTGCACCATCAATAACAGTTTTTGTTTGAATGTATGCACCTTCATATACAGGTACATCAACAAAAGATGCAACACCATTAGAAACTTCTACTTTCATATCGTTCTTCAACACATAACGATACAAAGTGTTGTCATAATTAGTAACAAATCCCGTTCCTGCTTTAAAAACTACTGAAGCAGGTGCATTATTAACAAATGTAATGTTAAAACTAATAACCGCCTTTGGTGCGGTAACTGATTTTGGTGAATAACCTAATTGCTTTGCCAGAGACACTACATTGTCTCTAAGAGTCGCTGAATCTAAGAATAGTTCATTCACCACCATGTTGGTGTTAAACGCTGTATAATACGTATTATATGCTAATACGTCTATCATCTGACTTAAGGCAGATCCTTCAAAGTCATAATCAGTAAAATCTGTTTGTGCTCTCATGTATTCTTTGAGAGCTGTTTTGATTTCTATAAAATCTAAATTGTTTAACTGGGTATATGGCATTATCTCGTCCTTGTCAGGAAGAATTCTACTTGGATAGGTGTAACATCAGATCCTCTAATAATATAAGTCATCTCAACATCAAAACCATTATCATCATAATTTGGTATTACTTCAAGAGACTCAACCGAAATTCTAGGTTCAAATTCCGAGATTGTTCTGATAATACTGTTCCTAACAAGTCCTGCAGTACCATAATCCAGTTGTTCAAATAGATAACTTCTAATATTTGAACCATAATTTGGATTAAATAATCTTTCACCTTTATTAGTTAGTAACAAATTAACAATTGCTTGCTTAATAGCAGCATTATCTTTACTGACGACAACATCGTCAGTAATTGGATGTTTCTTAAAGGTGATATTAATATCTTTAAAAGATATATCAGAAGTTGCCATTAAGAGTATACGATGTCACTAGTTATTTAGTGACTTAATTCAACACTCTGTTGGTCCACCCCATCGTTCAATAAAGTCCTTATTCTGGTTTTTCAATTTACGTTGTTCGTTATAGCGCGTAAAATGACGTTCACTCTCAACTTCAGTAATCAGGGTCATACCACTTTCAATGAATACTTCACCTTTATCTACTGATCCATCTAAATGTGCAGGATGTGTCATTGTATTTTCTCCATTAATATTCATAGGTTTAATTCCCCACCACTATTTACTAGAATCGGCGCTTCGGCGGCGCCACGGATAATCATAGAGCTAACTTAGAAAATGAAATTATCATCAGAAAGGTTAACATAATAACCACATCCCATGATTTAGTTCTGACAAAATATGGGACACTGATTGTATCTGCAATTAGATGCATCATTGCCCCATAAAATGTACTTACATGTAATACCATAAAATAAGCAGTGATAACAAGGAATGACCCTATTATCCTGAATGTTGTGTCAAGTGTCATCTCACCAGTCTCACTTCCTTCCCTGACCTCTTCTCTTTTTTCTTACACCATTACGTGAAGTCGCAGCATACTTTGTATGTTTCCCAGATCCCTGACGAGTTTTCTTGGGTATGGACTCAATTGTATCTGCAGTGCCGTATGCACCTACTTTTGTTCTTGCCATGATTAACTCTTAGTACCAATGATTATTGTAGGATAGATTGTTAAACCTGTCAAGGGCCTAGGATTAGGTACTCCGCCTACGGCTTGTACTGCATCGCCACTGACAGGGACTAACACCTGATCCATGTATACGCCACGTACTGCTGGGTTCTGTACACCAGTTATACCTGTACGTACCAATGGTGGTGGTAATGGTGGTATTAGATTGTCCCACGTGCCCTGTACAGGCAACGGAGGTAGCACAGGGTTCACTATCATAATTGGAAACCCTGCAGGTGGTTTCGTAGTGGCACCTACGTAGGTACTAGTACGTATTGTAGGAAGTGGTGTAGGGTAATTTGGAGGCGGAGCACTTGCAATAACCATTGGTGGATATTTTGAATTTGCTTGCTCCACTATCACAGAAAGTGAATCAATTGCTTTATCATCTACAATCATACCAGGTGTTACAAAATCTACGCCCGGTATTCCTTGCGGTGTATCACTCATTCCTTAACTCCTCCACTGCTTTGTATAGTTCATCCAATGTCTCTGCTATCGTCTGATAATTCTCCGATTCTGGTGGCTTGTACATCAATTGGGGGCGTTCTAATGATAACACCTTCTGCTCCACCGTTATCAATCTCTCTGACAACTGTTGGAGTAATTCGTTGTACTTCTGCATTGTCAATTGGTTGTCTACTGTCATTATCAACACCTGTATATCTTTTTGCTGCAGCACTTTCAAATTGATCACAAAATGTGTCAAAATTATTCAGTGCATTATTGTAGTAATTGTCTTCCATTTATGATCCTATTACTCCGAGTCTTCCAGATACTTCGGGATACTTATCTAATGGATTCTCTCCATCCGGAAATCTCATTAACCCTTCAAGTTCAATTACTTTCCCTTCTAACCCTACAAGACGCTCCGCAATCTCTTGGATTACATCTGCCATCTTATTGATCTGTTGCTGTTGTACTGCTAATTGAAACATGGGATCCTGCTTCAATGGATCGCCAATTGCATCCAACGGCGTTTCTGATGTGATAATTACTTTTTCGTCTTTCATGTGTTCTTTACGTATAGGAGGTTTGTTTAGTTTCATAATGCTATCTGCTGAGGCGACTTTTTACACCATTTTTTTGCTGGGAAATTTTTTCAAAATTCATGCAAAGGTGTTTTCAATTTTCAAATTCCTCTAAGGATATTTATCTGTGGGGAAATATTTATAGGTCGTTGGGATACTTTTGTAGGTTAGTGAATGGGTAGGAGTCCCAAACCCGCTTGGCGACCCGGCAAAACCCCACAGGGGGGGCAAACCACTGTCATACTGTGAAAAACAGTAAAAAAGACCGCCTAATGGCGATCTGAAATATTCCAGCGGGACCACTGCCCACAGGAGGGAGCAGGACGGAGACCCGCTCTGATTTCGTGTCTGATCTGCTCCTCTCTCAGTTCTTGCTCTACCATTTTGTGGCAGAACTCGGTCATGTTCGGAGAGCAGATGAAAGCGTTTGTGTTTTGCATACCCATAGTATAGGGGAGATCTCAGCACTGTGGTGCAATAGTGGACAGTTCAGGAAGTGGTCTTGAAAACGACTATCTTCCTGTTGAACCGTGCCATAATGCGGTTAGTCAATCTCAGCATACAGAATCGTAAGGGATGGAGGTTTTAGAACTGCTCACGCCAACCCATGGGATAGGATCGCCATTGCCAACGTGTGCCCAACGCCAGATGATCATCTCAGCGCCGTCATCATCATCCGACCATGCATGAGCAATCCGATATGCATGATTGATATCGGTTGCCCACTCGCACCCGTGCTGATCAAAACTCTTTGGCATTGTGCCAAAGGATCTTGGTTGAACAGCGAAGCAAGCGGTAGGCATGGTGTTTGGTGATGATTGTATAATTGTAGCAGGTCGGGTCATCGCATGACCATGTTAGTAGACACTTGTGAGATCATCACACTGTCTTGTCTAAACATGGTTTTGTATGCATTCCCGATCTGCTCAAACTTGGGCAGCATCTCAGCGAGTTCTGATTCTGGCATTTCAACGTAGAGGATTTTGCATTGCTCCTCTTCGCCTTTCCAAAATCCGATGCCGTCTATGAAAGTACCGAACTCAAGGAGAGGCATGATGACAGTCCGAATAAAATGGTCCATCATGCTATCGTTGACTGTACCTGCATCGGGGATATTGCGCCCTAGTGTCAGTTCCAATCGGATCATACGAAAAATGCAAAGGGGTTGGTTTGTTGAGGAGTGTAACCAGACTTCGCGTCGGTCTCTCGTCTCAACATTTATACTATACACGAAAAAAGCACCCCGTGGGGTGCTGGTGTGCAGTTCACTGATTGTCTAGTCTCCAGTTCATCGTGTCCATAACCCCTATGTCAAAAATGCGGGTCAGGTGTTTGTGGATCCTGTCGCGTGGTGCGTCCTCAAGCAGTCGGATATAAATCCAGTGAGTTGAGTTCAGCAAGTGCTCAGAAAACCAGGTCATAAGGTCGCCCTCGGTACTCATTGATTATACACATGAAAAAACCCCCATGAGGGGGTGAGGGGGACAGTTCAAAGATCGTCTAGACGCTCTGTAACTGTTTCTTGATTTGCTTGCCCACGAAGTCGCGGGTGTGGAATGGTATGGTGACAGGTTTGATTGCATTCTCATGTTTGAAAATGTGGTGCTTGCTCCCGTGACGGGTAAGCACCCAACCCTTCGCCCTAGCAAGTTTGATGAGTTGCTTGCTAGTCATAACTCGTCCATCATCTCAACCATCTCATCATGGTTGATAGTAGGATTGTCCCACTTAACCCCGTCGCCAGTGGTGGGCATTCCACCGTTCGTCATGCATCTGATGAACTTGGCGTAAGGGGTCTCGTCTTCGGAACAAAACTTGACACATGCCTTAGCGGTGTTGTACAAAAACTCATCATTGCCAATCCAAAGAGAAGCGTTCCAAGTTTCGTAGTTTTCCCAACCGTTCATGGAGTCTCGTCGTGTGTACCCCTGTA
>Ga0208408_1000216_pt1 | contig 41022 bp, 35 predicted proteins | sample ETNtaG_4_FD_185776 | JGI IMG/M metagenome (GOLD analysis project Ga0208408, IMG submission 185776) | Marine microbial and viral communities from oxygen minimum zone, Eastern Pacific Ocean - ETNP201406SV67 (SPAdes) (version 2) | ecosystem: Environmental > Aquatic > Marine > Oceanic ... | reverse complement strand
AAGTCATCGACAGCTCCCTGCGCTCAGAGTGATATCAGAGGGTCAATTAATTAAGATCGAGGATCGTCAGTTGGGAGCTTTCGAGGGAGCTGTCGATGACTTTGTTTTATGTCGTGGCGATCTGACACCTTCCTACAACCTGGCTGTAGTCATTGACGACGCCCATATGGGCGTGACAGAGGTTGTGCGAGGAGACGATCTGCTTCCCACAACGCCACGCCAGGTTTACTTGTTTCGTTTATTCGGTTCGCAACCTCCCCGATATGCCCATGTGCCTCTCGTCTTAGCCCAATCAGGCGATCGGTTAGCCAAGCGAGATGGTGCTGTCACTATTGACGACCGGTTGGCACTCGGGGAATCGGAACTTGATGTGTTGAATCATTTACTCTCAAGTCTCCAATTACGACCTGTCGAATCATTTGATGAGCTTGATCAGATTGCTCGTCATTTCGATCCGAGTGCTTTGCCCACCTCACCTTGGGTATTCGACCTTTGAACTGACAGTCGCCCTAATGCCATGGTTCAACCATGATTTTGGCGTGGGCCTCGGGGTCGCCTAGATCCTCAAAAGCTTGGTCTACTTCACTCAAACCCACTCGTCCGGTGATGAGTTGGTCAACAGCAAGCTCTCCTTCGCTGATCGCCGTCAAAGTGGCTGCGAATTCTTCAGCCGTGTAACCCAAAACAAACTGAAGGTTCAGTTCTTTTCCGATTCCGGTTAGGGGACGAAAACTGTCTTGTTCCATGCAGACGCCAACTACCACGATTCGTGTGTCTTTCATTGCGCCATGGATAATTTGGTCAATAACGCCAGGAACTCCAACACATTCAAAAATAAGGCCTGGCTTGGGGCCGACACCGCTGAAGCGGAGCAACGGATCGTTCCGGTCAACATTTTTAGGCCAGGCCGTCTGTTGCCAACTTTCATAAGGAGAGGTCACAGCTGGATCGACGACGTCATCCGCTCCCATTTGTTCAGCCAAAGCTCGACGCCTCGGAGAGAAATCCGCGGCAACTACCGGCCCTAAACCTTTCTGTTTTAACGCTGCTATTACTGCAAGACCGACAGGTCCACACCCAATGACCAGACAAACATCCTCACTGGAAGCACCCGACTTTTCTACGGCGTGTCTGCCAACCGCCATTGGCTCGGTGAGCGCAGCCTCTTGAGGTGCCAACCCATTCCTTACCGGCAGCAGAAGCCTTGATGAGAGCAGCATCTTTTCGGCGTATCCGCCTGGGAATTCATTCGAGTAGCCCAGAGTGTGGATCCCGTCGGAGCGAAGAAGAACTGGCATGGAGCACACAATGTCGCCTATTTCGAGGTGATCAGGAACGTTTTGTCCTAACTCCAAGATTTCCGCGCAAAATTCGTGACCCATGATGAGATCTCTATCTGCGTCATACACGAGCGGTCCGCCAGTTTCTTTCTGACTCGTAACCATTTCGTGTCCGTGTCGAAGCGCGTGTAGGTCGCTGCCACAGATCCCACACGCCAGTGTTTTGACTAGAACTTCACCCACTGAAGGGGCCGGGTCTTCTGCGGTATCGACAACAATCTTTCCCTGTCGAGTGAACGCTGCTCTCATCTAATTACTTTCAGATTTGCAACCTGCTGCCCTGTCTTTAGCAGGTCGGCCAATAGGACAAAGGTCGTGCCTCAGGCGGCGGAACCGAGCGGTGAGCCAACATCTCCAAGTCATGTGCCAGAACGCCTCGGGTGTCTCCAGGGTCGATGATTTCGTCAATCCGCATGGTGCCAGCTGCTTCGTATGGGTTTGTGGATTCACCTACTTCTCGCACTAAGGAAGCGCGTTCAGATTCCCTGGCTTCGCTATCATTGATGCGGGCAAGTTTCGATCCGAAAGCTACGTTTACCCCAACCTCGGGATCCATAAACCCAATCTCAGCTCCCGGCCAGCTGTACACCCCCAGCGCTGGCATCTGAGAGCCGTTCATGGCCTGCCACGCCAATCCAAAAGCCTTGCGAATACACACCGTCAATGTAGGAGCCGAGGAGTTCTGGAGCGCATGCATCATTCTCATTCCCCAATGCAACATCAGTTCGTGTTCCACTCGTTCCCCGACCATGAAGCCAGGAACATCAGCGAGAAAAATCATGGGGATGTTGTAGGAATCGCAGACGGTTGCTAATCGGATAATTTTGTGGCACGCCTGCGGGTCTAAAGTCCCAGCCCCAAACATTGGGTTGTTAGCTATAACCCCAACAGAAAATCCGTTAAGTCTGGCCAAGCCACAAACAACATTCCGAGCATACAAAGGTTGAACTTCCAACAGGGAATCGGCGTCAACGATACGTTCCACGACCCGTCGCATGTCGTAGCCACGAGTCCGTTTTGCGGGGACTAGTTCCGCTAAGCCGGGGTCATGGTCCAGCGAGCCAACAGTTTCGCTTCGGGGTGCCGTCTCCCACGCATTGCTAGGTAGATACGACAACCATTTCCGTATTGCGTCATATCCCTCTTCATCTGTTTCGACTCCAAGGTCAATCTGGCCGGTCTTTCTTGCGTGGACGTCGACTCCGCCAACATCTTCGAAAGATATGACTTCCCCAGTGGCGATCTCGAATACTTTTGGCGATGTAACCGCTAGACAGGACCCACGAACCATCACGACGTAATCAGACAGAGCCGACAAGAAAGATGACCCACCAAACGACTGTCCCGTGACCATCGTCGCCATAGGAACTCGGTGTTGCCGTTTTGCGAGCTCGAACAGGCCGCCCGGCTCACTAATCCCTTCAGCTCCCATAGTGTCTGGTATCCGAGCACCCCCAGTTTCACCAAAATGGATAATGGGAGTGCCCATTGCCATAGCTCTTTCATATAAACGATGTTCTTTTCTGGTACCAACGATTGAGCTCGAACCTCGATAAACGGTGATGTCGTCACCGAAGACAGCGACAGGACGGCCGTCGACTGTGCCATGTCCACCTATCTTCCCGTCTCCTGGTGTTTTCTCCCGTTCCTCTGCACGGATTGAACGGCTAAAAGTCCCAATTTCTCTGAAGGTGTCGTCGTCAAGGAACCCGTCAATATGTTCGCGGATAGTCCGGTCTCCTTCATCGGACATTTTTGAAACTTTCTCTGCACCTCCCATTTCATTTCGTACGCGCTCCGCTCGAGCATGCAAATCTGAGGTGCGGTCTGGATCGGTCACGAGGCATCCTCTGAGTCGTAGTCAACTATTAGTTGCGAATAACGGTCGCCAAGTTGCTCGGGCGGCCGAGATGGGACCATTACTTGGGTGACTCCGGCCTCTACTAGTTGATCTAAGTGGTCGCGATCACCGGTTGAAGAGGTCCAAAGTTCGATACATGAAGGGTCACGTCCTGATTTCTCTGCGTATTCCTTCGCCGACAAATGCAACGAAGAAAGCGTTTCGACGGGTCGTTCCGCAGGGAAGAACACGTCGCCCAGTTCACCAGCTCTGCGAGCAGCTCTATCTGAGTGGCCTCCGACGAGTATCGGTATCGGTTGTTGTGTCGGTTTGGGTTGGCAATACACCGGCTCAAAATCAACAAACTCGCCGTGAAACTCAGCTTCAGTGTCAGACCACAGAACCCTCAAGGCTCTCAGGTACTCATCCGTTCTAGCTCCGCGAGCTTCGAAAGGGACTCCTAGCGCATCAAATTCTTCTCGAAGCCATCCGACTCCAATTCCCAGGTCTAAACGACCATCACTTAGACGGTCAAGACTGGCAATTTCCTTTGCCGCAATGAGGGGGTTGCGTTGGGGAAGAATGAGTATCCCTGTAGCTAGACGAATATTGGTTGTAGCTGCAGCAGCGAAAGCCAGCCATATAAGCGGGTCGGAATGATCCAGTTGACTAGTCCCTTTGAACAGTCGCCCACCTTCGTCGTAGGGATATGTAGAGGCATACTCCACAGGAACCACTGCATGTTCAACAGCCCATATCGAATGGAACCCCACTTCTTCTGCTGTACGGGCCAGCTCCCCTGCGGCGATCCCTTCCACATTCCCCATCAAATTCGCTGACATCAATCCGAATTTCATAGGTCAACCTTTCCTTTTGTTGAGAGCCCAGCAAATGTTGGCCTCCGATAATGACGTTTATCTGTTCTTACAATCCGGGAACGATTACTCCGTGAACCGGTGGTGGCTTTGATCCGTTTCCAGCCATATCTGTAAGGAGATCTGCCGACTCGTTGAGTCCAACCTCTCGTCGGCTAAATAAGTCGAACGGAAATTTCCTTTCAGCTAGAAGCTCCAAAGCTCTTCGATACACGGGCGCATCCACTCCTAATGCACCTTTTACGGTGAGTTCTTTCCAGATGATTGCATCGGCGTGGAGATCTGGGGCACCTTTTTGGCCACGAACACCAGCCATAACGATCGTTCCGTCGACGGCACTGAGCCTGACCGCCTGACCGAAGGCTGTGGGAGCGTTCGCTGTGACATCAACAACGACATCCGCCAAACGTCCACCGGTCGCGTCACGAAATTTTCTAGCCGGATCTTCTTCCGCCACGTCAACTACGAGATCTGCGCCCATCGCTTCAGCCATTTCCAGACGAGGGTGGTCATTGGGGCCATATCCAGTTACAGCGATAAATTCGGCACCAGCGTCCCGGGTTGCTACTAGCGCGCAGAGCCCTCGAATCCCTGGGCCGAGGACCGCTACATAATCACCTGGCTGGGTTCCGGGAATTTCTACCCCCCATTTTATTCCCGCTCCTAACGGGTTGAAAAGAGTCGCTTCTACTGCCGTCAGTTCGGCTGGTACAGGAAGTACAAGAGAGTCCGGGCTGAGGTAATGGTGTGTCGCGTAACCGCCAAAAAGTGAAGGCTTCCGGTTCGTCGGGATCATTCCATACAAATCCGTCTGGCCGTGTTTTGTGCAGCGCCGATACACACCGGTGCGACATGGCTCACATGCGCCGCAAGCTTGCCAACATTCGACCGCAACTCGGTCCCCGACACCAATTTGCCATTTGGCGGCAGCCTCATCTCCTATAGCTTCGATCGTGCCTATGGTCTCATGACCGGGCACAACTGGATACGGGGCGGGGATGTGACCTGTAAATAGCTCATGATCGGTGCCACATAAACCGCACGCCTCCACTCGTAGTAGGGCGTCATCAGGCCGCACTTCAGGTAGGTCAAAGTTTTCGATTCGTAGGTCTTCCACGCCGTGTAAGACCGCTGCAGTTGCTTCCCCCATGAATTCAGACGCTAGCGCTTCAGCGTGGTCTTGTTTATTTCAGTTCTTAAAGGAACTCAGTAGCCCCTAGATCAACCACTTGGGAGGCGTGACGATTGGCCATGGCGACGAACATCTCATCGCCTCTATCGGTTCGACCCACGATCATCGAAGCAAGAATCGCCATAATGAATCCGGACCAGGAAAATCTTCTGTAGTTGAGCCAAAGTTCGTCCCAGGTGATGAGAGGGATTGGCTCGCATTTTGTTAGCTCTTCAAAATAATGGGAGACCAGTTGTTCTTCATGCTGACGCCTAACGTCGGGCTCAAATGCTGAGCCAATGAAGTAGGAGACGTCATGAGCTCCGTGGCTGTGAGTGACGGTTTGCCAATCAACAACCACCAGCGGCGGGGTTACTTCTAAATCTGTCGGCGTGAACATCAGATTGTCGAGACGGAAATCCCCGTGAACCAGAGTTGAAGGTTCAGGGATTTCAGCAAACCAAGTGGAGGCGTTTCGCACAAAATGTTCACTGATCTCGATTGCTTCTCGGCTGAGATCATCTCGGTAACGTTCGAGAAAAGCCGGTTGCAGCCCTTCTAAGAGTGCGATGGTTTGGGCAGTTTGTTCTGGGTTGCGCCTACTAACCCATGCAAGGTCAAATAGCGTCTCGTCACCCCAGAACGCGCGATGCAGTTTGGCTGCTTCTGACAACGCTAGGGCTGCTTCATTCGGACTGCACCCTCGAAGTTGGTCTCCTTGTACTCGAGGGTCAAGGTCCTCCATGACTATGGCAATGTCTGCGGTTCCTTCGACAAAATCGATGTAATAAAGGTGTGGCACCGCCACTTCGATCGTCGGGGCTACATGGCGATAGAACCCTGCTTCGCGTTGGTAGGTTCCGACCTGTACGCCTGTAGCTCGACTTTGAGGATCAAGTGCAGCGAACTTAATGACTACGGTGCTAGGCCCGTCACCCTCGTTCCAGTTCAAGTGGACTCGATAGTTCGCTCCAACCTGTCCCGTGCCGATGGGTTCAAGCCAACAATCAGCGAGCTCACCCTCTCGCCCAAGGACGTCACCCATCCACGGGGCCGTTACGGCATCTGGATGAAACACTGACGAGGGTTGTGATTGCACTCTTTTATGTTGCCTTGCTATTTAGCTATTCGCACACCGTTAATGATTTCGACCAGTCAGAACAGACAACCCCAAAGTACCGTTCATGACGCTTACGTCCGTAACCTGCAAGCTATGCCTCGTTTCTATGCCTTGACCGCAGCTTCTTTGTCTCTCTTGTTGTGGGGATGTTCAAGCTCAGACCAGCTACCAGCGGAGAACCAATCCGACGCGATAGTTGCGGAATCAAGCGTTTCTTCAATCACGACTACTTCTCTTACCAGCACGACTACTTCTCTTACCAGCGCCGAACCATGGGTTGAGGTTTCGTCAAACAACGATCGCCCAGTCATATCGGTACTCCCTAGAAACGAAACGCCCGATGACCTAGTCGTCCGAGATATTTTGATCGGCACCGGGACACAAGCAGAGGTCGGCGATGTCCTTGAAGTTAACTACGTTGGGGTGCTTCTCAGCGACGGGGCCGAGTTTGATGCGAGTTGGAATCGATCGCAGACGTTCTTTGTACCCATAGGGATGGGCGCTGTAATCCCGGGCTGGGATCAAGGAATTGTAGGTATGAGTGAGGGTGGCCGACGGGTACTAGTGATTCCGCCGCACTTGGGTTACGGAAGTTCAGGTGCGGGTTCATCCATTCCAGCTGATGCATCGCTCGTTTTTGTTGTCGATCTCGTTTCAGTCCTTGACCTCGAGCCACCAGCTATTCCCGAACCTACAGAGGTTGGGGAGTCGCTCGAGGTGGAAGATTTGTCTGACGGGGCAGGTAACGCGGTGAAGTCAGGGGACACGGTCACCGTTCATTATCTCGGCACTCTCACTGACGGGACCGTGTTTGATGCGTCTTGGCAGCGAGGAACGCCCTTCACCACAATCATCGGAATTGGCAGGGTTATCGCCGGTTGGGATCAAGGGATAGTGGGAATGCGTGAAGGGGGTAGACGTCTTTTGAAAATTCCTAGTGATTTGGCATACGGAGAACGTGGTTCTGGTGCCGCAATTCCGCCTAACACTCCCCTGTTGTTTGTCGTCGACTTGATTCGGATTCAAAGCTGACAACTAACTCAATGCAAAGGGTTCGCTAACTGAGTAGCGTCGGCCCAATGGATAGCACCACTGTTGCCCGCAGCATGCGGGGTTCGTTAGGAATGTTGGCGATGGCGTGGCTGATGGCTCCGTCCACTCGAAAAAAGGCGGCTGAGGCCGGGATGAGTGAAGGGCAAGGCGCCTATGCCGTGGGACGGTTAGGTGTTTTGGGTAACTGCCCTGTCGACAACGTCGTAGCTGCAGCGTTTTTTTGGGATCCCGACACCATGAGGTCCATGGTTGAAGAGGGGCGGGCCGCTTTTGATCCGGTTGAAGGTGGGCGGGTTTATACACGAATATGCCAAGAGTATGGAACCGAAGCTTTAGCTGATTTCGAAGGCAACGCGCGACTGGGCGAGTTGCTGGAACGTGTGGTGCAGAATGCAACGCCACACGGTGCACCCACATTCGTTGGTTGGCGAGACCAAGAACTTCCTGAAGAGGTAGGGCCCGAAAGAACTTTTCAATTGGCTCAGTGCATGCGTGAACTCCGCTTCGGACGTCATGCTGTCGCGGTGCAATCGTTAGGTATGGGACCTCTCGAAGCTATTCTGAGTGGCCCGGCGGGTGAATGGAACGCCGAATTTTTCGGTTGGTCTAAGCCATACCCAGATGTGAGCCATTTGGAGTCAGCCAGAGATGAAATCGAGGCGTTGACTGACCGTCTTCATGCTCCTGATTTCGAATGTCTTAGCGATGATGAGCGCGCCGAGGTGAGGGATCTCTCTAAGGCTGCTCGGTCGCACGCTACTGAACGCGCCGAGGCTGCCGATATCTAGTCAGGCAAGGCCTTCTAGTAAAGCCTGGTGCTCACCGAGTTGAGGGGCGCGCGTCACTGTCCAGGGCGTTTTGGAAAACCGGTAGGGGGCTCCAGGGTGTGTGTGACTTGCGTTTCGGGTGTCATAGAAAATTTCTTCCGGGAAACCTCGTTCGATGAAGTGAGGGTCATCAATCATTTCATCGGGTGAATACACAATGCCGCAGGCCATGCCTCGCTGTTGAAGTCCAACGAAGAGGTCATAAGCCTTCAGGTGTTGACCCAAGAACTCGATCGCGTCTCTTCCCGCCTGAAATACTTCGCCTGCCAACGGGTCTTCATCGAGTTCTAGGAGTCCAATCCGTTCGAATTGGTCCCCAAGTTTCAAAATTTCGTATGCGGAACACTGCTCAACGAGGCCAAGTTCTTCGATCCAAGCGCGGAGGGCTTGAAATTCCCGTTTGTTTCTAGGGGGAACACCTGTATTGAACCACCGCCCATCAGCACATTGGATTTGTGTCCATTCGGTCATTGTTGGGAGAGCGTGTCGACCCGTTTGACGTTCAACTTGTCGTTCAGCGTTAAGCCACCACAACGTTGCGAATTCGGTGGTTGCATTGGATGAATTCAATAACGAAATATCAATCAGTTGCCCTTTGCCAGAGTCTTCTCGCCACATGAGCGCGGCAAGAATAGACGGAACTGCGTAATGGCATGCGGTGTGGAAGGCCTGATTTCCACCACCGCGGACTGGAGGTATTTCATGGTCGTCATAGCCGCATGACCAGGCTGGCCCGCCTTCTGCCAACAAGGTCAGGTCCGTCGCTGGTGGGTCAGTCCCGTCGCGACCATGATGAGTAACAGAGGTCCATATAAGTTCACTATTTATTTCACTGAATTGATTCCAGTCAAGCCCGAGGGTTCCTAACCGTCTCAGCGGTTCTGCTTCGATCACCACATCAGCAGTCATGACCAGAGATCTGAATTGCTGAGCACCTGTCTCGGTCTCCAAATTGAGAACAACAGATTTTTTTGATGTGTTGTAATGCCACCAGTGCAGCGAATTTTCGATGTCTGATACATCATCGGCGAATGGCTCCCATGAACGGGTCCTGCAACCTTCAGGAGGTTCCACAACAATTACTTCTGCACCCATGTCGGCCATCAGTTTTCCTGCAAGCGCACAACGTTCAGAAGCAAGTTCTATAACTCGATACCCCGACAGTGCCGAGCTTGATGAGGGCGTAGTCATTCTTAGATGACTCCCTCTTCTGCGAGAGTCTCGATCTCAGTGTTCCCGAGCCCAAGTAACTCTCCGAACACGTATTGGTTATGTTCGCCGAGACAGGCGGCTCCACGAGTAACTGACCATGGTGTTTCGGACATACGAACTGGTAGGCCCTCTACTCTGGACTCCCCTACTTCTGTGTGGTCAACAGTGACCCAGAGTTCCGACGTTCGATGGTCAAATTCGATTCGTTCTTGTGGCTTGAGAACCGGTGCTGCGGGCACCCCAGCGTCAATGAGCTCCTGAGCTAGTTCTTGACGGTTTCGATTTGCCGTCCAAGTTGTGAGGAGCTGTTCCAGTTCGTCTTCAGCTTGCAGCCGCGTCTCTATGTGAGTCCATCGATCTTCGCAGGACCAAGTTTCCCCGATGATTTCGGACAAGATTTTCCAGTCATGGTCATCCCTGACAGCGATTGCAATCCATTCGTCGTGACCTTTAGTTGGCCAAATGCCATGTGGGGCCATTCTTGGGGACTGTGACCGGTTGCTGTTCGGCATTCCTTGACGTCGCATCGGTCGTTGGTTCACGGTCGCGTCCAGGGTCGCGACGCCGTTAAGCGTTCCGGCTGCTTCGATACACGCCAAGTCGACCCATTGACCCTCTCCTGTTCGTCGTCGATGCAGCAATGCCATCAAGACAGCAGTCGCCATGTAGTAACCGCCTGTGTGGTCCATGAATGAGTAGCCCCATCCAGCAGGCGGTAAATCAGGTAAGCCCGATGTAAATGTCAGCCCGGATACCGCCTGAGCAATGGGGCCCCACGACTTGAACGATGTATACGGTCCGGTGGCGCCGAAACCATTATTCGACACGTAGACGATGTCTTCTCGAATTTGACGTAAGTCTTCGTATCCAAACCCGAGGCGTTCCATTACTCCCGCCGCAAAATTTTCAGTGACAGCGTCGCTCACAGCGACGAGTTCTCGAAGCAATTCCTTGGCACGAGCGTCTCGTAGGTTCAGTGTGATACCGAGCTTGCCTGCGTTGTGGTTGTTGAACGCACCACCTGCTTCCAATCCTCGCGCCTCACCCACAAATGGGGGTACGCCGCGCAGAATGTCCCACTTACCTCGTTGAACTGGATCTTCGACACGGATTACTTGTGCGCCGAACGCGGCAAGAATTTTAGTGGCGCCTGCGCCAGCTAATTGACCAGTGAAGTCACATATGCGGATCTTGTCTAAAGCCTGTGGCGGATGGTCCGTCATTCTTGTTTCGCTGCCCATTCTGCGTAGCCGTGTACCCACATTCGTTGCGCTGGGGTTTCCGGAACCTTGAGCCCACGGGCGTCTGCTATCTGATCCATAGCCTGCTCAGGAGTTATTCCGAGTTGAGTGAGGACTGCGGCGGCGATCGTTGATGACCGCCCTATCCCTCCCCGACAGTGAATCACTACTGAGTCACCTTGTTGCAGGTCGCTTGTTGCGTGGTCTATGAGCTCTTTTGCGCGGTCGTAATCTTCCAAAATTCCAAAGTCGGGTATGGGGAGGTTGCTGAAATTGATGCCTGCCTCCTCTAGGGCTTCTTGTTCGGCAAGCAAACCGATATTCGCTACTTCTTCGTTAGTGAGAAGAGAAATGACATTTGTGACTTTCTCACTCAATAAATCTCTGATTTCGCGGTTAAGGGCACTTCCGCTGGGGGCTGGTGCCGTTGCCAGCCGCCCGGTGGGTGTCTCAATCCAATAAAGACGCATTATTCGTTCAACATCTCTCGGGCGCGCGTCTGGCATTCGTGCAACCGAACCCTCAGCTCTTCTGTCCACTCTTTCAGATCTGAGCGTTTCACCTTCTTCCCATCTGCTGCTTTGGGCGGATCGAGAATTTCGCCAACTACGACGGTGACTGGGACTCGTGATGGGAACCTTGAACCCGTTGGCATCGCTACTTCTGTGCCAGCTATACCAACCGGCACTACTGGCGTCTTAGCCTTCGACGCTAACCATGCGGTTCCGTCGTATATTTCGCCGATTGAGTCTCCCTCCTGTCGACTTCCTTCGGGAAAGACAAGCATGCATTCGCCAGCTTCCAGCATCTCTTTAGCTACGCGCATGGCATCTAGATCAGCTTCACCGCGACGCACCGGAAACGAACCCAACGAACGCATAGCCCAACCTGCTGCTGCGGGTCGAAACAAAGAATCCTTTCCTAGATATCGCACCCGACGGTGGCTTGAACTTCCAACCAGTGGGCCGTCAAGGTTTGATCGATGCGTCGGAGCAATTATCACTCCGCCCTTGAGTTGTAGGCGTTCATGGCCCTCCACGCGCATTCGGAACCACCTGAACAAAAATATTCTTACAAACCCGCGTACCGCTCTAAAGAACAGCTTGCCCATCAGGCCGTCTGGTGAGAAGAATCTCTTCATTATTGGAGAAGCTAGCCGTTGGCGCTCGGTTGAACCTATCGAACGTCTTGCATATCGCTGTGACAACTACAGTCAAGGAGTCACTCCACATAGAGGAAGTCTCATATGCCCGTTCCTACTGACATGGTCGGGGACCAGATAGGCCCGATAACACACGCTGTGGACGCCCGGTGGGTTATGGCCTATTCAGCAGCGCTGGGCGACACTCAGGATTGTTATTTTGATACGCGTCGTGGCAACGGAATTGTCGCCCACCCTATGTTCGCGGTGTGTCCCGAATGGCCGGTAATAGTTGAAGGCAGAGAATTGGCTGACAAGTGGGGCATCACTCCACAAGAGACTCGTCAGTCTGTTCACGCAACCCACGACCTGGTAGTTCACCGGTTGGCTCGGCCTGGTGACGTTCTGGAAACTCGTCTGACTTACACAGGGGTCGAGAACAAGAGTCCCGGTGCGTACACGACTATGAAACTCGAAACTTTCGATGCAGAGGGTCACCCCGTTTTTACGACCTACCAAGGCGGAATGTACTTAGGGGTGCCAGCAGAAGGAGAGGACCGGCCAGCGCAAGACATACCTGAGATTCCTGATCTCGGCTCTTTACCAGATGAACCTCTCGCAGAAATCTTGGTTCCGGTCGCTCATGGGGCTGCGCACACCTATACCGAGTCGGCACGCATCTGGAATCCGATCCACACGGATGCATCAGTAGCTGAAGCTGCTGGCCTGCCAGCAATCATTCTTCATGGGACCGCTACTTTGGCCCTTGGGGTGAGCGCAACTTTGTCCGAAGTTGCTGATGGTAACCCGGAGCTGGTTCGTCGTATTCGGGGACGAATGGCGTCAATGGTGCTGATGCCATCAACAATCACAGTGCGAGTTTTAGATGTCACGCCCGTTGATGGTCAGAACGTGGCCCGCTTCGAGGTGCTCACCGAAGATGGTGGGCCCGCTATCAATCAAGGTCTCGTCTTCTTCGACAAAGGCTAACTCGCTAATCGCTGTTCACATGCTGCGCGAAGTGGTCGAGTGTCCGCTCAAGGGCAACTGCAGCTGAGGGCGCGTCGTAGCTTCCGCGTGCATCGCAGTTGAAGCCGTGCCCTGCTTCTTCATAGATATGAACGCCTACGTTTGGCCATCGTTGAGCTATTGCATGGACGTTCTCTAAGGGAATCCCAGCGTCTTGTGCGCCGAAGTGAAGCATCAGGGGCGCTTTGGGTTCCTCTTCAATATGGGGCATGATCTGGCCGCCGTAGTACCCGGATGCTGCAGAAATTTTGTCTGACAACCTTGCAGCGGCGACATAACAAATTGATCCGCCCCAGCAATAGCCAACAATGCCAATTTTTCCAGCTGTGGATACCGCATCGCATGCAGCTTGAATATCGGCCATCACTTGGTCCATGGTTACCTCTTCGAACGCAATTTTCCTTCCAATGTCAATACCCGATTCGTCGTAACCCAACTCGACTCCGGCTTGAACCCGGTCAAACAAAGCTGGAGCAATAGCGACATAACCTCTCTCGGCATATCCATCGACGACGCTTCGGATATGGCCGTTGACCCCAAATATCTCCTGAACGACAATGACTGCCCCTTTGGGCGAGCCTTGCGGGTCAGCTTGATAGGCATTGAAGGTGTTGCCGTCCAAAGCGGTGATTTGAATAGTCGTTCCCATCTAAAGATCCTTCCAATAAGGAATAGTCTCAAGGCTAGTTCAGGCCGAGAAATGCTAAAGCAGTGAACGCAAGTCAATAATGGGAAAAGGTGGACTCGATATGGCATATACAACAGTGCTCAGCTCGCGCGTAACGGACATGAACGGGTTACTTACTGCTTGGAATGACTGGGGCAAAGACCACGTACTTCATGAGACCACCGCATCGGACGTTTCCATGTCTCAAACGATGGTAGGTGGAGAGCGTGCTGGTGAAGTCAACGCCTCGTTTCAATGGGAATCGATTGACCAGGCAATGGTGGGAATCGCAACGCTGACTGCCAGTTCTCGACTGATGGAAATGTACCAAAGCTCCGGTGTCACCCCTCTACGACGCAGCATGGCAAAACTGTTGGCTCAACGCGGAACAAGAGAGGGCCAATACACCTCGATCTTGATGTGCACCGGCGATATGGCAGATGAAACCACTGCGTCGTCCAATGCCGACACCATGTGGGACGGACTAAGCGGAGCAGTAAATGGTTACGCAATCAATCAGGTCATAGCTGGCGCAGAATTCACGGGAATGTATGCGCTGGTCAGTTGGACTGATTCTTTGGATGCGTTCATGGAGGCAGCTAACGCCACCAACACCTCCGCTGCGGCACAACAGATCATGTCGAATCAGAACATCAAGTTTGTCAGCCGAAGCCTTTCTCGCATTCTGGGTTAGCTAGCTCGGTACCAGAAGGCACAGCTACAGCAAGGAAATGACCTCCCAGGGCCTTTAGTGACTTCTCCTCTTTGAAAAGTGAATTCGCTGCGAAAATGACCCCTCGCGACTATTTGGTTAATTACTCAGCGCAACGCTCTCACACCGTTCCCAGCATTTTGGGCTGCCATCGAGGTGCGCCCCTACCTACAAATAGTTCAGGTTGAGGTTGTCTCAGTACAAGCCGACCTTTGGGTTCAGAAGGGAGTGCTTGGCTTGCGACTGTTGCTAAGCCAAACCCATGAACCGGCGAGCGTTCGTATAAACGACTTCGGATCGCAGATCGTTTCTGCCAATTCTTTCGAATGATTCGTCTAATTCGGCGAGCGCCCCGGGATACGTACAGTCGTAATGCGGATAATCCGAACCCCAGACCACAGTGTGAGCCAAACCCATGTCAGCAAGCTGGGCGAAAGCCTCCCCCTCACCGGCCTCCATCGTCACGAAACACTGCTCGGAAAAAATTTCGGTTGGTTCTCGTTTCAACCTTGGCACCAGGTGACCCATTGATTCTTTGTGTTCGTCTAATCGGTCCAACCAGTAAGGGAGCCAACCTAAACCAGACTCAAAGAAGCCCACTCTCAAGCGAGGGTGATCGTCAAGAATTCCGCTCGCCACAATCTCCATCACCGACGCCATCTGTTCAAACGGATGGCACACCATGTGAACGTAGAACTGGTTGCTGTATCGGGTTTTGGCGAAGCTAGTCATGTCGGAGCCAAAACTGCCATGGATAGCGATGGTCAGGTCATGGTCTTCGGCTGCGGACCAAACTCGGTCCATCTCCTCGGAAAACAACTCAAGTCCGTTGTAACGCTCCGGCCGAAAGGTCATACCTGTCAACCCTGCCTCTGCGCAGAACTCAATTTCTGCCACGGCATGATCGACTGACTGCAACGGTGTGACCCCGACCCCATATAGTCGGTCCGGATTTTCTGATGTGAAGTCGGTCATCCACCGGTTGTACGCACGAGCGTTAGCAGCGGCCACGTCTGCATCAGCGATGTCCCCGGAAAGCAGATGGAGCGAGGGAAACATGAGCGCGGCATCGAGGCCCTCGTCGTCCATCACTTTGAGTCGTTCGGCAGGGTCATAACTGCCGGGAACAATGTCGTCCCAGGTGACCTCAGTACCGTATGCGTTTGGGATACAAGCAGGCGCGCAGCTCATACCGATCCCGGAGTCCTCGACAAAAATGCTGTCTAAATCGCCTACAGGTCGGCATTGCATCACCAAATCCCGATATTTGGGATCGGTGTACTCCTGCCATACCGATGTTGGTTCAGCTATATGAGCATCAGCGTCGTAAACAGGAACTGTTCCGCTAGATGCATACGGTTCTTCAGTGATTAATGGTGCACCCATGGGACCATTCTTGCGCAGAAACCACCGGCCTCGCTTATCGAGTTGAATGAAGGGTCCTCAATCCATGGCTAAGCGCTACTGGCGTGACCGACATGTGACTCTCTTTCGGGAACACTTGCCAATGCAAATCGAGGCCGACATAGTTCCTCGACGCCAACTGATCATGGAATTCTTGGTGGGGCGAAAGTTCATCTGTTTCCAACTCACCTTTGGACATAAACACGTGGGCTTGAAGATTTTCGCTGCTTTCATATCGCTCTTGTTCGCGACGAAACATGACCTGGTCGTCCCACCAAACCGAAGGGCTAGCTAGAAGGTAATGATCGAACATAGCTGGACTTTCGAACAGCACGTGAACGCCAAACAAAGCACTGAATGAATGTCCGATGAAAGTCATCTCAGAGATGCGGTATTGGGTGTTGAGAAACGGAATGACCTCTGCACCCAACCAACGTCGAAATGCCTCTGCTCCTCCCAGTTGTTCACCGGGGACGCGCACTCCCGTGAGCGCTGGGGCATCAACGGCAGTGGTTGTGAAGTCCATCGCCCGAAGCTGGATCACGTCCCTATAAGAGGGTTCGTCGTGGGCCACACCCACAACAATCGCCTTAGGAAGTTCCTTTGAAGGCGCCAGGAGCCGCACGGTGTCGACCACCGTCCCATAGGTCCACATCGCGTCGAAACACAAATACAACGGATGCGGTTCGTCTCCGTCAGGGTCATAAGTCGGAGGCAGATCGACCCAAAGGACATAGTCCCTATCAACGTCTCCACGTGTCATTCGGTGCGACGTCGGAGTCCAAGGAGAACCCGGTAATTCACTATTCACAGGAGCAAGTTTGGCTGATGATTACCGAACGCGCTTGCTCTCGGGCGCTGTTTCACCTAGGAATCGAACATCAAACAACGTGTTTAAAGGGAGAACAGGGTGGCGGTACTCCAATCCCACATCGATATCAATGCTGATTGGTTCGAAAAAAATTGTGATGACATGCTGGAACAGCTGGCAATAATTGATGAGTTGCATGCCGAGGCCGCTGCTGGCGGCGGGCCCGCCGCAATGGACAGAATGCGAAGCCGCGACAAGATGCCGGTCCGAGAGCGCATACAAATGGTGTTGGACACCGACTCCCCATTCTTCGAAATCAGTTCCCTTGCTGGCTACTGCACGAATTACGCAGTTGGTGGAGGTTTGGTCATGGGCATAGGTGTGATCGAAGGTGTCGAGTGTGTGATCGAAGGAAACGATCCGACAGTTCTTGGCGGGGCTATGACCCAGGTGGCTGGCCGGAAGCTGATGCGGGCAATTGAAATCGCCAGACAAAACCGAATGCCTTACATCCAATTTGTTGAATCTGCCGGGGGTGACTTGCGCGGAGACGATGACCCTGAACGGCAAATGATTGAACAGAGCGATCATTTCGCAGAATCGGGGCGGCTCTTTTATGACGTCACCGAACTATCCAAACTACGGATTCCATCCGTCGCCGTTGTTTTCGGAAGCTCAACCGCCGGCGGTGCCTACCAGCCGGGAATGAGCGACTACAACATCTTTGTTCGAAACCAATCCAAAGTTTTTCTTGGTGGCCCTCCCCTAGTAAAGATGGCCACCGGGGAAGACAGTGATGACGAAACGCTCGGCGGTGCACAAATGCACGCTGAAATTTCTGGACTCGCTGATTACCTTGCTGAGGACGAAGCTGAAGCTCTGCGCCTGTGCCGCGAGGTAGTTAGTCATTTGAATTGGAGGAAATTAGGGCCTGCACCATCTATGGCAGATGACCCACCCGTGCACGATCCTCAGGAATTATTAGGCTTAATGCCGCGTGATCTTCAAGCATTAATTGATTGCCGAGAGGTCATAGCCCGCATAGTCGATGGGTCACGTTTCGAAGAATTCAAAGCCCGATATGGGACGACACTCATTTGCGGGTGGGCATCAATTCACGGGTATCCAGTCGGTCTTATCGGCAATAACGGCCCGCTCTTTAGTGAGAGCAGCGAAAAAGCCGCTCAGTTCATTCAACTATGCAACCAACAAGACATCCCGATCGTGTTCCTCCAAAACATCACCGGTTACATGGTTGGCAAAGATTTTGAACATTCAGGGATCGTCAAAAACGGCTCCAAAATGATCAACGCCGTATCCAATTCAATGGTCCCCCATATCACTGTGATCTTGGGAAATAGCTACGGGGCCGGTAACTACGGAATGTCGGGACGCGCGTTTAACACGAGGTTCACCTACCTATGGCCAACCGCAAAAATCGCCATCATGGGTCCTAAGCAAATAGCAGGAGTGATGTCCCTCGTACGGCGAGGCCAAGCGGCCCGAAAAGGCATCGAATTCGATGAGGAAGCGGATCGGCAAATTACCGAATCCGTTGAGCATTACCACGAACTAAAGTCCCTAGCCCTGTATTCATCTGGGCGGGTAACAGATGATGGGATCATCGACCCTCGCGATACTCGCGACGTCATTGCATTGTCCCTGTCTGCTTGCAGCAACAACAAAATCGAAGGCGCCGAAGGCTTCGGCGTCTTCCGGATGTAAGGAGAACGCGATGACAATAAGACGACTCCTCGTAGCCAACAGAGGCGAAATTGCTCGCCGCGTATTTCGCACTGCCAAAGAAATGGGCATATTTACAGTTGCCGTGCACTCCGAAGGGGATGCTGATGCTCCATTCGTCGGTGACGCGGACCTCGGTGTAGCACTTGGCGGCATGACCGCTTCCGAGTCATACCTGGATGGCGACAAAATTCTTGCTGCCGCAATTTCCGTTGGCGCCGACGCGATTCATCCCGGATACGGATTTTTGTCCGAAAACGCTGACTTCGCAAAGGCAGTGACAGACGCCGGGATTACTTGGATTGGGCCTCCACCTTCGGCTATCGCCGCGATGGGCGACAAACTAGCAGCAAAGCGCACAATGGTCGATGCTGAGGTTCCAACGCTTCCCTCAGCAGAGGTATCTGATTCTGTTGACGTTGGTGCCATTGCCGAAGAAATTGGCTTTCCATTATTAGTGAAAGCCAGTGCTGGAGGGGGCGGCAAAGGAATGCGCGTAGTAGACGACAAAGCCGACCTGGAGGATGCCATTAGTGGGGCAAAGCGCGAAGCCCTAAATGCTTTTGGTAACGACACCGTCTTTCTGGAACGTTATTTAGCGACACCGCGCCATGTCGAAATTCAGGTTCTGGGGGATCAGCATGGAAACGTCCTTCATTGCTTCGAACGAGAGTGTTCGATTCAACGACGTCATCAAAAGGTCATTGAGGAAGCGCCATCACCGGTCTTATCTGAGTCGTTGAGAAATCAGATGGGCCAAGCAGCAGTAGCTGCAGTTGAGGCAATCGGTTACGTCTCAGCTGGGACTGTTGAGTTTCTACTTGACGGTGATGGAGACGAAGCAGAGTTCTTCTTCCTCGAAGTCAATACACGCCTTCAAGTCGAGCACCCAGTAACCGAAGAAATAACAGGATTAGACCTGGTGCGAGAACAAATTCGAATCGCTAACGGAGAGGGACTCGGTTACGAACAAGCAGATCTTTCAATTTCAGGGCACTCGATAGAAGCACGACTGTACGCCGAGGATCCCGCCAACGACTTTTTACCAGCGACCGGCATCATCGACATCTGGGAACCAGCCTCAACCCCTGAGGTTCGCTACGACTCGGGTGTCGAGTCAGGTTCGGAAGTGTCAGTTGAATTCGATCCAATGTTGGCCAAAGTAGTTTCACATGCTCCGACACGAATTGAAGCCGCTTTGAAATTGGCTTTGGCTCTCGAGCGAACCCGTCTTCACGGTGTAGTGACGAACCGCGACTTTTTAGTGGCGACGCTGCGTAGTGAAGAGTTTTTGTCGGGCAACACGACAACCGACTTCATTTCTCGCGTAGAAATTCCTGGACAACGACTTCCTTCTCAATGTGAGCTAGAAGATGCCGCTATTGCAGTGGCTCTCGTATCGCAAGCAGCAAACCGTGCCGCCGCTGATGCCCTAGCGTTTATGCCCTCTGGGTTTCGCAATAGTTCAATGCCCAGCCAGAAAATGGTGCTCGTACAAGGCGAAACTGAAGTGACGGTCAACTATCGACCTATTCGCGGTGGCTCTTTCGAAATACGCTTAGGCGAAGCTGAGGAAACGAAGTTAGCGACGCTGCTGTCGATCAACGAGAGTCGGTTTGAGATTCAATTGGATGACATTAGGGCAAGCGGTTATGCAAACAAGTTTGGTAATCGTTGGTGCGTTGACATCCCTGCGGGCAGTCTCACCTTTATCGAAAAGAGCCGCTTTCCGGAACCTGACATCACCGATGTAGAGGGTGGATTAACAGCTCCAATGCCAGGCAAGATTTTGGCTATCGAAGTCGATGAAGGAGATTCTGTCGACTCGGGACAGTTGCTGGTTCTCATGGAAGCAATGAAAATGGAACACCAGATTGTTGCTGCTTTTGATGGGGCGGTCACTGAAGTCCGTGTCGCAGTCGGCGACCAAGTGGACAACGGGGAACTTCTGGTAGTGATAGCTGCTACGGACGCGTAATCGCCGGAAATACCCCAAGTTCAACTTGGCTCAGACAACAGTTCAATTAATGAAAGCCTTCAGGAATTGCCGTCGAAGCCGCCAACAAATCCTGCCATCTTGTGAGGTTCATCTTTGATTGGGCGAGGTCGGTTCGGCCAATACCCGGATTGGTCTCCGGCACCGACATGCACTGCGCTACGAATCCAACTTTCTCCTCCGGGCACCACTTCGACTTGGGCAGCTAAGTAGCGCAACGCTATTCCGCATCTGCGACGTGAACTCAGGTTGGGAGGCGATCCGTGCAGCAAGAGGTCCGTGTGTAATGAAACTTCCCCCGCTCGGAGCTCATTTAGAACAACCTCGTCGTATCTTTCATGTTGAACTACACGCCGATTGAGGACGACTGACCCATCTAGCGGCAACTCCGCATGTGCTAGATCACCCTCAAGGTGGCTGCGTGGAATGAATTGCATCGCAGCATTGGTCTCGTCGACATCATCGATGGCTAGCCATATGGTCACAGACTTCGTGGGAGTGAAAGGCCAATAATTCGCGTCTTGGTGTAATGGAATTTCCATGCCGTCGCCAGGGAGTTTGCAGAATAGATGCGTGCTCCAACAAACCGATTCAGGTCCCAGAATGTCTGACACGTAGTCGACGAATACCGGCGTGTGAATGAGGTCCCACAAACGCCCACTTACCTGGTGATATTGGTTAATTGAGTAACTGTTTCGCCGATCATCGGCCGAAATCACTTCTTCTATCAACCAGTCCAAATAACGGCGAAGATCCCTAATATCAGTGGGCGCCAAACCTGGTAGCGCTGTGAGGTAGCCGGTTTCATTGAACCGCAGAATTTGTTCTTCGGACAATGCTGCAAGATTTTCTGTCGTTGATGGATGAAAACCAACATCTCGCTGGGTCTGGCCAAATCGGAAACGATCTTCCCCGCTCACACTGACACCATAGGCCTTTCTGGTCGCATTCAACACCTTTACATTTCGTGCCCGCGCCTAAGCCCAATCTATGAAGTCGGAGCAGTTCTCTGAGAGTCTTTCGGAAAGACAAACAAAAACAAAAACACTTGCATTAAGCAACAAAATACTCCAACGAGCCACACTCGGCGCATCGCATCCAACGCTGCACTTGAATCCGTCGGCTCGCCAACCAAAGTGATGGCTAAGCCTGCTCCCACCGCAATACTCAATTGGAAAACGGTCGTACGGCCGGCACCTGCCATTCCGAATCTTGCTGGTGCAATTTCCGACATTGAGGCCCCAACCAGCATCGCGAAGCTACATCCTGCTGCAACACCCATAATCAAGTTAGGGATGAATAAACCAAGAAAAAAGCTGGGATCTTCTCCTGTAAAAGCGACATGCAACAAGAGCCCCGTTACCCCTGCGCAACCACCTGCGACCAAAATTCGTTGAGGACCTATGCGATCAGCTAACCGCCCATTAGTTACAGAAAGAATGGTTGACACCACTGGTCCCGGTGCAATCGCGAAGCCTGACTTGAGAACTGACCAACCCCATGTTTCCTGGATGAATTCTGGGAGAACAATGATCCAACTAAAGAACGCCACTAAAAAAAACACGGACCCGATATTTGCCACGGCGTAACTACGAATCCTGAAAAGCCCTAAGTCAAACAACGGTTCGGGGTGAGTAAGTGATCGCGCAAAAAAGGTAGTCAACATCACGATGCCTGCTACGAAAGCGCTCAGCGTGATGGGCGATATCCAGCCCCAACTCCCGCCCTGCACCAGGCCCACTAGTAGCGCGCCAATACCCAATGACGCCATAGGGACACTGACCAGATCAACTCTTTCACCCACCTCATCTCCCTTGCTTTCCCCTAGCCAACTTCGCCCTGCGATAAGAGCGACCAAGGCGACGGGCACGTTTATGAGAAAGACAGCTCGCCAGCCGAACCCTTCGATGAGTAATGCTCCAAGAGATGGGGCCAAAGCCGCCGCTAAACCACTGACTGCGCCCCACACCCCGATGGCTCGCATTCGGTGCTCTATCGGAAATGCAGAAAGAAGTAGGGCTAGTCCGGCTGGGTATTGCGCAGCTCCTCCTATCGACTGGACCACTCTCGCGCCGATAAGCAAGCTTGGTGTCGCGGCAACACCAGACAACAATGATCCGAATATAAACGCTGCGAGTCCCCATAAGAACACTTTTTTTCGACCATACCGGTCGGCCATCCACCCCGCAGGTAAGAGCAATGAGGCAACACCAATGTTGTAAGCAGTGATTACCCACGACAACGTTGCAGCTTCAGCATCAGGAAATGCGGCCGCTATTTGGTTGCGCGCTATGGAGATGATCGTGATCTCCATAGCCACCATGAAACCAACGAGCGAAGTGATGAAAAGTGTTCGGCGCGCGCGTAAATCAGTTTGAGAAGCCATCAAGTTTTGTCAAAGACCTGCTGCAGCGCGGTCGGATGCAACAGCTGCATCCATTTCACCTAGAAGACCGCCTCTCAAATTACGCACCGTGGCGGCGTATGCGTTTGAGTCAAGCTGTTCAGCGAAACCTTGGGCAACTTCGATCGCTCGACCTACGACCTGGTCCGGTGTAGTCACTTCATCAAGGAACCCAGCAGCTACGGCACCAGATCCATCGAATATCTGAGCGTTAGCAACCGAGACTTGTAAGTACCTCTTCGAGAGTCGTTCACCAGCGATTAACAGCGCCCACCTTGGAAGGGTTAGGGCAATGGCGACTTCGTTGAGCCCAATTTTCACCGGTCCGTCCACGCCGACCCGATAGTCACATCCGCACAACAGCAACGCACCAGCTGCCACAGCGTGACCCGTAGAAGCCGCCACCACCGGCAATGAAGCGCCGTATGCCTGACGGATGAAGGCTCCTCCTGCCGTTGTCATTTCGGTGATTGCTTGGGAGTCCCCCGAGCGGATTACCTCTAGATCAAATCCAGCAAAAAATGCTTTTGGGTTGCCGGCGATGACGACCGCGCCCACCTCGGAATCTGCTTCTGCCTCAGCTAGTTCTTGACTAAGGGCAAGCAGCAACGACGGCGAGAACGCATTGGCGCGTCCATCATCCACCGAGATACAAACAACTTTGTCAACACGGCGAGTGCTAATGGAGGGATGCGACATGAATGCGACCGTAGCCTTATCACTGACATTTTGCTGCTTCCTGTCCCACAGTTTTCTCAAGAAACGTTCGAATTACTAGGCTGACTAAATGCCGACACTGATCAGCGATGCTGAACTACCAACCATCACCACAGATTCATCTCTTTCTGAGTCAGAACGGCGCGACCGGCTTCATCAATTGAGCAAGAACCATTGGATCGCGAAGAGTGACCTTGGATATGTGATCGCGAGTCACGATGATTGCGCTGCGATGCTTCGTGACCGACGGTGGTTTAGCGCGTTGTCTTTGATTGCTGAGAGTCAGAACTACGAGAGCGCAGAGTGGTCAAATCGACCTAACCGTCAGAGCATTCTTTCAACCGAAGGTGAAGACCATCAGCGAATTAGACGGATCGTAAGCCCGGCATTCACTCCTAAATCGGCGGATCGGTTACGGCCCTTCATGAGAGCCGTCGTCAATGAGTTACTCGATCCGGTGTGCGAGGTCGGTCATTCAGAATTTGTCGCTGATGTTTGCGAGCCATATCCGATTCCGATCATCTGTGAACTACTCGGTGCACCTCGCGAGGATTGGGAGCTTTTCAGTCGGCTGGCAGTAGATATTTTTAAGTTGTTCAATGGCAACTTGGCTGAAGATGCCCCGGCAATCATCGCGGCGAGCGATGAGATGGATACCTACATGCTCGATCTGATCGCGGAACGAAGGTCTCAGCCTCGCGATGACCTTCTCAGCGATTTGATTAGTGCCGAAGAGGAAGGGGATCGACTTTCCACTGACGAGCTGCTGTCGATGGCCAACGCAATATTGTTAGCTGGTACCGACACAACGAGAAATCAATTGGGTTGTGCAGTGGCTCTATTCGCTCAATACCCCAACCAATTTGAACTCCTTCGCGAGGACAAGGGTCTAGCTCCGCAAGCGGTAGAAGAAGTTATGCGTTATCTCGGCGCTGTGCGCGGCACCGGCCGGTACGCGAGTGAAGAGATCATCTACAAAGATTTTATCTTCCCGCAGGGAACCCTTATCTTCCCCAACTTCGTAGCAGCGAATCACGACATCGAAAAATTCGGCGAACCGTTGAATTTCGACATCACACGTGAAGCTGGGTCTCCTCATTTAACATTCGGGAGTGGCATTCACTACTGCCTCGGCGCTTTTCTAGCCAGGGCAGAACTACAAGAGGCCTTTACCGTTGTCGCAAAACGGCTTCCCAATCTGAAACTCAGCGCCGATATTTCTTGGAAGCCTTTAGAAAATGGAATTTGGGGACCGGCAAGTCTTCCAGTCACGTTTGATAGCGGACACTGATAGCTAATAGCTCAACCAAACTATTGCTCAGTGTGAATGGCATCCACCACCACAACAACCATTTTGTCCAGTCCAAGAGCCTGACTCGGTTGCCGTAGATAGTTGTGGCGCTGCACCAACTGAGACAAACGTTGATAATTGTCTTTTGGCTCCAGTGTGACCAACTGGACAGGTCGCAGACTCACCAGATTCAGCCATGGGTCTTCTCTGGTCAAACGTCTCAACACATTTATGACAGTGATAGGAGTACACAGGCACGAAGACAATCGTAGGGTGATGAGAAGACCAACACCAAAGTGGTGTTGCAATTCGTGGGGGCTGTTTGGTGGCGCAAAGAATGGGTCCCGCCCCGATTTCGGATCGCTTATCTCTACACAGCAGCCGATTACCAGCAATCTTTGCTGTTGAACCGACCTCGGAAATGAAATGGTCCAGGGTTGTCCTCATAACCCTTGCCGGCGTGGTGTCTCATACTTTTGGTCGCGGCACCATGCCCCTTTTACTCCCAGCCATTGCTGATGATCTGGAGTTAAACGCAACGACCTCAGGTGCTACTGGTTCAGCCAACATGGCCGCCTACCTATGTGGTGTCGTTGCCGTTACATACTTAGCGAGCCGCGTCGCGCCGGCCGTCTTGTTGAAGTGTGGCCTATGGATAGTCACGGCAGGTTTGCTATGCCTAGGCACCGCCGCCACGACAACTCAAGTGATGATCGGTACGGCCTTGGCTGGGTTAGGTGGGGCTGGAATCTGGTTGACAATGCCTGTCATCGCCACTGCAAATGTTCCCGTAGCCAAGAGAGGCACCGTGATGGGGGCCCTGACTGCAACCATGGCAGTCGGTTCGATAATTATTCCCTTCGCTACCTCTGCCCTTCGCGATGTCGTCAATGATGCTGGCGCTTGGCGCGAAGTGTGGCTTCTAGAAATGGTGGCAGCAGCGGTGATTCTCATCGTTCTTTATGTTGCACTGCGTAACGACATTTCACCGCCCCTGCCTCTCGGCGCCGGCATCAAAGCCATCACCCGTTTACAAGCTTGGAAGACAGCTGTGTTCTTCTACATGGCATTCGCATTCGTAGCTGCATCGTGGTTCCAATTCTTCGGGCTATCCCTGGAGAACGATCACAACATGTCGAGAGGATTCACCACGAATTTGTGGGCCCTAATGGGAATGGGGGGTGTTGTCGGGGCAGTAGTTTTTGGTCGCATGAGTGATCGGGTAGGGCGCCCAAGAACCATGTGCTTAGTCACAGCCATTGGAGCATCCACTTGCCTGCTGGTTCTCGTAGGACAAATGTGGGCGGCAGCTCTCGCTGCCGCCCTCTACGGCATGGCAGGAATGGCCGTGCCCCCATTAACAGCAGCCTTTGTCCGCGACCAGGTAGCAGAACAAGACTTCACTGCCGTTTTTGGGGCGATGACAATCTTTTATGGACCTGCTTCGGTACTGGGGCCAATCACTGGCGGAATTTTGGCAGACCTCACCGATTCTTATGTCTTGACTTACCTGGTGGTGGCGATCACTTTTGCTTTTGCCTCAGTCGCGGCGTGGAATCTAAGACACACAGAGAGCGTGACATAACTCAACATACGGCCAGGTCTAGTCACTTGTCGTTTCACTGTGGGCGCGATCGTCTCTAGGATTCCCCAAGTGACCTCTAACACCGACATCACCCCAAACTGGCCTGCAGGCCCGACAGCACCACAGGACAGCCCCAATATCTTGATAGTTCTATTTGATGATGTCGGCTTCTCTGATTTCGGTTGTTACGGCTCCCCCATTTCCACCCCAACGATTGACCAACTAGCGGTCGATGGCCTCCGTTACACCGGCTTTCACACAACTGCCATGTGTTCAACAACCCGAGCAGCACTATTGACCGGTCGAAATCACCACTCAGTGGGTGTCGGCTGTCTAGCTAATTTCGATAGCGGCTACCCCGGATACAGGGGCAAAATCAGTCGAAACGCCGGAACTCTTGCCGAAATTCTGCGACCTCAGGGCTACAGGAACTACATGGTGGGTAAGTGGCACGTGACACCCCTGACTGAATCTGGTCCTACAGGGCCGTTTGATGGCTGGCCACTAGGACGAGGATTCGACCGCTTTTATGGCTTTCTGGATGCCGAGACAGACCACTATTCGCCAGAGTTGATTAGTGACAATAGCCATGTCAACGCACCAGGCAAGTTCGAAACCGGGTACCACCTGACGGAAGATATCTTCGATAAGTCCATCGAATTCATCGCTTCACATACCGCAAGTATCCCTACAACACCATGGATGACCTTGATCGGGCTCGGGGCATGCCACGCCCCTCACCAAGCGCCAAAGGAGTTGATCGATCACTACGCGCAGGTGTTTCAACGCGGATGGGACGTCGAACGTTTCGAACGTTTGGCTAAGCAAATAGAACTTGGGATTGTTCCGGAGGGCACAGAGTTACCTCCCCGAAATGATTTCGTCGAAGCGTGGTCAGAAATTGATGATGTAACTAAACAAGTAGCCACACGTCTACAAGCCGCATACGCAGCGATGCTTCATCATGCTGACCAACACTTGGCGCGTCTCATTGATCACTTGAGGGCTTCAGGTGAAATCGACAACACCATAATTATGGTCCTTTCCGACAACGGTGCGAGCCAAGAAGGCGGTCCGCTTGGTTTCGTCAATGCCATGGGTCCCTACAACGGTCTTCCAGAATCTATGGAAGACAAATTTGACCGCATCGACGATATCGGGGGACCAGATACCCACAGTAATTTTCCGTGGGGGTGGTCAATGGCAGCCAACACCCCTTTACGGCGTTACAAACAAAACACTCATGGCGGAGGTGTAAGAGACCCCTTGGTCATTCACTGGCCGCGTAACATCGCCCGCACGGGCCTCAGAAATCAGTTCTGTCATGCATCTGACATCGTGCCTACTTTGCTTGACTGCATCGGCATCGAGGCCCCTGAATCAATCAACGGCGTACAGCAAAAACCCATAGAAGGGGTCAGTTTCGCTTCAACTCTCAGTGACCCAGAGGCTGACTTCGGAAAGACGACTCAATATTTCGAAATGTTCGGACATAGAGGCATCGTCCACAATGGGTGGAAAGCAGTCGCTTACCATCCACCTGGCACTGCATACGAAGACGACAAATGGGAACTTTTCAATCTTCTTGATGACTTCAATGAAACCGATGACCGTTCAGACACTGAACCTGATCTGCTTAGCGAAATGCTTGACCTCTGGTGGGAGCAGGCACGTATGTATCAGGTCTTGCCACTTGATGACCGTTTCGGACAACGTTTCGCAGAAAATGCTGAACGTCACTTGGGTGGCCGAAAATTTTTCACCTTTTGGAAAGGCATGGGGCATTTACCCAGCGACGTCGCGCCCGATCTCAGAAGTCGCAGCTACCGCTTAGATGTGCTAGTCAAGCCAACTGATTTCGGGGTCTCCGGGGTTTTAATCGCCCATGGAGATGCCACTTCTGGGTACAGCCTCTATGTAGATGGTGACGGTTATCTAGTCCATGATCTCAATATCGGTGGTAGCCATCAAATCATTCGTTCACCTGATCCTGTCCCTGAAGGTTCAGAAAATCTGGGCTTTCATATGGCACGTTCCTCTACCGGTACTACAGGAGTGGGAAGCTTAGTCATCGACGGTGAAGTCGTTGCTACTCATGAAACAGAAAATATTTTCTTCCTCATGATCTCATGGTCAGGATTGGACATTGGTCTGGACCGCGGAACTGGTGTATCTAACTATCAAACACCCAATATCTTCACCGGTGAGTTAATAAAGGTCACCATCGATTTATCCGATGACCAAATCCTCGATGGCGATGGCATGGGTCGAGCAGAGATGATGCGTGAATGACAGTTCAACGTTGGGCGAACAGCAACTGGAACTCCACTATGCCGTGGTCTTCGGCTGAGATAACAATGCGGGCTGAAGGGACTGCTACGTCATAGTCAGCAAAAGTGATTTCCGCCTGGCCGACGACGACGATGGAGCGTTCAACGACTTGGGCTTCAAGTTCGAACACAACCGGTTTACTTATTCCGTTGACTGTCAACTGGCCTTTGGCTTGGACAGATATTTGTGATCCGTCGGTCTTGGGCAGGTTTACTGGTTCATCGAGAACGAAGCTGGCCATCGGATTTTCTCTCACATTCATGGCGTTGCGTGCCGCGTTATCTCGCCGTGAATCGTTGGTGACAATTGTCGACATATCGGCAGAGATCGAAACCGATGCAAGTCGGTCACTCTGAATTGATAGCTCGCCTTCAACTTGGTCCGTTCGACCGACTGCGGTCATATCTCCGATCTTGGCAAGTTTTTCCTTGACTCTGAAACCAACAAATGAACCCGAAGCCTCTTCGAAGCTGAAATTTCCTGAGTCTGTATCGACGTACCAAACACCGTCTGATGACAAGGAAGCGTCGACTTTCGAATTGTCTACTGCCTTAGCAACGGTGTCGTTAGAAACCTGTTGCTGTTCTACTGAAGCAACTGCAGCATCTATAGAGACTTCCGCTGGGGCGGCAGACAGGACTCTCCATGCGCCATAGGCGGCCATGGTTCCTACAACCGCTACCAAGACACATGTGGTGAGAATGACGGCACGACGATTACGCAACTTTCAATCCCTTAGCTCTAAACGAAAGCCCAATACCTCTACTGGCTGACGTCCTCCAATGCGGTACCCGATCTCGGGGTACAGCTCAAAACCGAGCCTACGGTAGAGACGTTGGGCCGCCTCCATATAGTTAGTCGTATTTAGGACAAGAGCGGCTCGACCGTCAGATCGTGCCTTGTCGATACACCATTGGGTTAACGCTTCGCCTATCCCTCTGCCTTGATGGGAAGGGTCGGTAGCGAGGACTCGAAATCCTGCGCAATCTTCAGGGTTTCCTTCATGGACTTCTTTGGCGTAGTCGTGGTGATAGGCGAGACTTCCAACAATTTGGTCATCTATTTCGGCCACAACAATCGTTGCCCGAGAAGCTCTCCCATGAACATCTCGTAGCTCAGCTCCATACCATCCAAGATCGTCAGGAAGTCCCGCTCCTTCAAATAGCGGTTTGTATGCAGCCATCGTAAGGTTTGCAACTGAGTCATAGTCGGAGGTCTTAGCTTCTCGAATCACTAATTGTGATGTCATGCAATTTCTTCTCACCTGGTTGTAGCCTCGTCGCTTGCTTTAGCGAACGGTAGCGTCATATTCCATCGTACGAACCTTAAGGGAGCACTTGAAATGCCAAGTGAACCATCAAAAGATCTAATTGTTCTCGACAATCCACGACCGGGACGGGATTACGAAATTCGTTGTGAAACGCCAGAACTCACCTGCCTCTGTCCTGTAACAGGACAACCTGATTTCGCGACAGTTGTGATCACCTACGTTCCCAGTGACCTGATAGTCGAATTAAAATCGTTGAAAATGTATCTCTGGAGTTTTCGAGATGAAGGTGTCCATCACGAAGGCATCACTAATGGCATACTCGATGACCTTGTCTCAGCTTTGTCACCAAAATCAATGACCGTTGTCACAGATTGGCTTGTGCGAGGAGGCATCGCCACAACGGTCACTGCCACGCACGAAAGTTAAACGCTGCCGACAATTTCAGGGTTGCAGAGACTCATATTATTTCTTAAGCATCGAGGACTGTGACACCATCGCCTGGCTCAACAAGCGGTGCTTCCGTGGACCAGGGAAAGTTGATCCATTGGTCGGTGTACTTCCACACATATTCACATTGGACAACTGAACGCGACTTTTCGTAGAGAACCGCTGTACGGACTTCGGCTACTTCATCAAGACAATGATTTCGGACAAGTGCCAATGTGTGGCCAGTGTCCGCTACATCATCAACAATCAAGACTCGGGTGTCTCTCAGGTCTACGACGTCAACGTATGGTGGCAACACGACCGGCACGTCAAGTCGTTCATCGACCCCGGTGTAATACTCAACATTCATCACGTATAAATTCTTCACCGACAAGGCGTAACCCAGTGAACCCGCGACAAAAAGACCACCTCTAGCTATCGCAAGAATGATGTCGGGTCGATAATCATCTTCCGCAACTAACCCTGCCAAGGCACGAGAGGCCAAGCCATAGTTTCCCCACTCCAGGACTTCACGCTGTTCATCATTCACGGCAAGGAACTTACACCCGGCGCAGGGTTTCGTCCTTGTACTGACATAACGATGTCAGTATTGGTGTTTACGCCACTAACTTGTCTTAATGCCGTTGCTGGCCCCGCAACACAAGTTGGTGCTGCGACACCTGTTGTCGCTTGATGGCACGGCTTTGCCCAGCGAACTTTCAAGTGCGACGGGACTTGAAACCGAGGACGTCTTAAACGCACTTGATCATCTTCATCGGACCGATCTCGCAGGCCCCATGCCGCATACTCCAGGGCTGGGAGAAGGTCGTTGGTCGCTCACGTCTCACGGACGACAAGTTGGGCCTTCGTTGGCAAGGGGCGAGCCAACCTCTCGAACCGAGGAAAACGTTGGAGACCCGGCCGAAGGGTGGGGCTTTCCTTGGCGACCGGTGAAGAAAGAAGCCCCTGTTTACGCCAGGACACTGCCTCGCCCAACTCGTGAGAACCGCAAAACAGTTCGCCGTCCGCGATTTCCTCTCCAAATCCCTGAGCAGCCTCCGTCGCGTCGTCGGTGGGGTTTATTAGCTGCCGCTTCTTTAGTGACACTTGCTGCCATCGTTTTGATGTTGATCACCATTCGACAGGTGACTATTGAAATTGGAGGAATTGAAGATGGTGTGGCATTACAACCAACTTCAATCGAAGGGGCACAGATTTCTTTCACTGTCGGTGGGGCAAATGCTCGATCAGCTCAACTGTTATTAGACGACTTCCCCGTTAGTGGCGTTCAAAGATACGGGAACCGAATCGTTTGGGTCGTTCCACCGTTGACTGAGGGCGACCACTCGCTCGAGTTGGTTGTAGAGAGGCGACTCTACGGTCAGGTGTCGCGCTCCATCGCGTTCAGCGTTGATGGCACTCCTCCGGTGATTGGCCTCCCCGACGTTTTAGATCCCGTTCCAATGAACGAACCAGTCACTATTGCTGGCACTTCCGAGCCCGGGGCAACTCTGGTAGTCGGCGGGGTACCAATACAAACCCGAGATGGCTCGTTTATCTTGGAACTTGACGAACCTCCCGCTGGACCGGTTTCAATCTTGGCAATTGACCGTGCAGGCAACACAAGCACATTCAACATGATCGTGCCGATTGCTTATCCCAGAACTCAAGGAGTTCATGTCAGCGCCGCTGCGTGGGCCCACCAAGGTCTTAAAAACTCCGTGTTGGACTTAATCAGAGCGGGGAAAGTCACCGCTGTCGAAATTAGTCTCAAAAATGAAAGCGGCGTCGTTGGCTACGACAGCAACGTGCCGTTAGCCATGGAGAGCGGAGCGACAAACAACCTGTTCAATCTGCGTGCTGCCATTGACGAACTCCACGCTCTGGACGTGCGAGTCATCGGCCGCATCGTGGCCTTCCGCGATCCGATCCTGGCCAAGCATGCGTGGGCCAGGGGTGATCAGGACTGGGTAATCCAAACATCTGATGGAAGGCCGCTGAGTAAGTACGGCGGCTTCACAAACTTTCAAAACCCTGGAGTTCAAAAATACAACCTTGACATCGCCCAAGAAGCAGCGGAAGCGGGAATCGATGACGTGCTGTGGGACTATATGCGACGGCCAGAAGGCCGTCTTGACGGTATGTACATACCAGGGGTCGGTCTAGATGATCCTTCCCCGATCATCGTTGATTTCTTGCGCCAATCTCAATCCTTACTTAGAGAATTCGGAGTATTTCAGGGAGTTTCAGTATTTGGCATTTCGGCTACCAGAGGTGAATTCATCGCTCAAGATGTCGCTGGTATGGCCCAATACGTCGATTACGTGTCGCCAATGATTTACCCGTCCCACTGGTCTCGCGGCGAATACGGAGTCACCCACCCGGAAGCGCAGCCATACGATATTACAAGAGCCTCGTTGTCTGACTTTCAGCGCGTACTAGATGGCACCAATACGGCGCTGGTGCCCTGGCTCCAAGACTTTTCGATGAGAGTCCCCTACGGGCCAGCCGAAGTGAAGGCCCAGATAGACGCTGCTGCATCCCTAGGTATCTACGACTGGCTGATCTGGGACCCAACTGTTACTTACACAGCTGAGGGCATAGTTGCCGCCAATAGTTAGGCAGCTATACAGACAATTTCAGTCCTACAAAAACTGCTGGCGAAGTTTGTACTTCTGAACTTTCCCGCTGGGTGTCATGGGAAATTCTTCAACGAGAACCATGGCTTCAGGCCAAAATTGGCGAGTCATACCTTCGGCTTCTAAAAATTCAATCAGTGACTCCAAAGTGGGCGGATTTTCAGAAGGCAAGATAAACGCGCAACCGATTTCTCCCAGGCGCTCATCAGGTTTCCCAACTATCGCTGCGCCTGACACCTGAGGGTGACGTAAAAGAAGGTCTTCTATCTCTTTCACTGGAATGTTCTCACCACCGCGGATAATGATGTCTTTTGAGCGACCGGTGATTCGAATCGAACCATCATCATTCATGACTGCACGGTCACCAGTTTCAAACCATGATCCATCCCAAGAGGCTTCTGTTAACTCTCTCCCTTGGACATAACCGGCAAAAAGTAATGACCCTTGGCACTGTAAATCACCCTCGATTCCCAGCACTGGTTCCTTTCGTTCATCAATCACGCGGACGTTGTTACCGGTTAGTGGTCGTCCATCGGTGAGACGCACCGTCAACGAGTCGGAAGGACGCCCTACCGTAAGCAGGCCACACTCAGTCATCCCCCACCCAGGAAGTACCACGCAGGGGAGGCGTGCATCGGCGTCTTCGAGGACTGGCTCCGGGACTGCCGCTCCGGCGCATACAAACCGCTTCCAACTCGCGAGGTTTCGTTCCTCAACCTGTGGAACTCCCAACACATCTGCCAAGAAGGGTGTTGCCCCCATGGAGATCTGGACTTGGTGTAATTCAATCAAATCGACGAACTCTGCGGGGTCCCAGACGTCTTGCAAAACAACATGCCCTCCCAAAGTAAGTGGAGCGCGAATACCAAAGAGATAACCCGTTTGATGCGCGAGCGTGGAGGCCATGTGAAACGTGTAACCCGGGCCATCCATCTCCCCCATCGGTGATGTCACACCTTCACAGACTCTTTCGACGAAACAATCGACAGCCGCATTCAACGTGTTCTGGGTGTGCATAACTCCTTTAGGCTGGCCTGTTGTTCCTGAAGTGAACATCACTTCGCAAACATCATGACTTCCGGCCCTCAACAGGTTTACAGCTGCCCGGTCGTACGACGAGAATCGCCCTTGTTCAAGCAATTCTTCCCAGGTCAAAGCGTCAGCTGTTGGACGATCTCCCACAGTAATTATCTCGTTAACCCACGCGCAACGCTCTCTGAGTTCTGTGTGCATCTGTCCCAATTCGAAGCCACGAAATTCAGTTGCGGTAATAACGATCGCTGGTCTAGCCAATTCACTCATGACTAAAACTTCGTTGGTCCTAAAGATAGGAGCAACTGGGTTGATCACACCCCCTATTCGTTCCACCGCAGCGACAGCCACCAAGAATTGGTGCCAATTTGGTAATTGGACTTGTACAACAACGCCCGGTCGCACACCAAGCTCTAGTAACCCACGACTGGCCTCATCCACTTGTTTAGCTAGGTCACTCCACGACGTTGCGCCGTAACGGTCCGTAACTGCAACCCGGTCACCGCGTTCTTTAGCCCAATGGTCAATCATCGAGTCAAAACATCTCTCAGACCAGCTGCCATCCTCCGTCATTGTTGAAATTCGGTTCTGGTCAAGCGTCGTTTCGAAGAACTGCTTAGGTAATTGCATTTCGTGCCTCCTTCATTCTGGTCGGTTGGGGCTCATGCTCGAAATCGAGGAAGAACTTCCTGGGCCATGAAGCTTTCGGCTTCTTCTACGTAACTCATCGGCGATGCTGCACTCAAGATGACTGTCCGTGCCCCTGCGTCTACATATTCACGAAGTCGAGCGACGCATCGATCGGGGTCACCTGCAATCGCATATTTGTCAATCATCTGACTGAAGTCTTGGTTGTACTGCTTAGACAGTCGTTGGTTCGCATATTCAACTGCGGTCGCGTTGTCCTCGTGGCAGCAGAAAAAAATAAACAATCCAGGGTCGACAGGGGATTCATTTGCTTCGTCAGCTCTGTACTTCGCGATTTGTTGATTCGATTCCGCAAGCATGTCTGGTGTGTACATGTAAGGAAGCCATCCTGTGCCGAACCGGGCGGCTCGACGCCAAGCAGCATCCTTTCGTCCTGATATCCATATTGGTGGTGATGGTTGTTGAAGCGGTTTGGGTTCTAGGGTCACACCCGATAGCTGACTAAATTTTCCGTCAAAGTGCACATCGTTCTCAGTGAATAACAGCTTCATAATTTCGAGGGCTTCGTTAGTTCGGGCCCCTCGTTCCGAAACTGGAACTCCTGAGGCTTCGAATTCGCGAGGCAGTTCACCACCGACTCCGATCCCCATATGGAAACGGCCACCGGAAGCAACATCTAGTGCTGCTGCCTGTTTGGCAGCAAGCACTGCCGGGTACAAAGGGAGCAGGGTGATGGTTGACATCAGCTTGAGTCTGGTGGTCGCACCTGCTGCAACTGCCAGAGAGATAAAGGCATTCGAACATGGAACATGAAAGAAGACATGTTCTCCCGTAGTCGCGTAGTCATATCCGAGGTTTTCAATAGCCTGTGCCTGTTCAGCCACTTTGTCAGCGCGACGCATTGCCAAACCAAATTGAATTTCGGCATCTATTTGCTGGTCGTTGCTCACAAGTACCTCGTTTTGTCTGCAGTTGACCGTAGCCGTTCTGCACTAGTCCTCTCACAGTCAAAGGACCGGACGCCCATTTCGGGCGCCCGGTCCATCGCTGTCCGTGCGTTGGGGTAGATCGGTCGCTGGCTAGTTATCGCAGCCCAGCTTCCCCCCCTTTGCTGTTGGTGCCTCCCCCGTGGAAAGCGGCACCAACGGTCACGCCCGGTCAAGGTCATCAGGCCGCACCTGGTTGGCCGAAGACCTCTTCCAGACGATCGTACAGAGCTTATTGTTACTACTTACTAAACGCAAATTTAGTCGATCGCTGTTTGGGAGGTAAGTTCAGTTTTCGAGACGTGGCCGGCTAGTGAGTGGTAGGCCAAGGGGATGAGCAAACACCATATTGATCAAGATCGAGTCGCTGAGCTTATTGAACGCTGCACCCGGGAAGTAAATGAAGGTCTTCTCCCTAGTTGCCAAGTCGCCATCGGCTTCGAAGGTGAGATTGTCGTTGACGAAACCATCGGAATTGCAACACCCGAAACTAGATATTGTTTCTTTTCTGCTACAAAACCCTTTGTTGCTGCCACTGTTTGGCAGCTCTTGACTGAGAATTCCTTAGATCTCGCTGCACCTATTTCTTCCCTTATTCCTGAGTTTGCGGAAAATGGCAAAGAGCACATCACTTTAGAACAGGTGATGCTTCACACCTCTGGCTTTCCTCATGCACCTATGGGTCCAAATGTGTGGTCAGATTCTGAAAATCGTCGGAAAAGGATGTCTGAGTGGCGACTTAATTGGAAACCGGGCAGTCGCTACGAATACCACCCCACAAGTGCCCATTGGGTTCTTGCCGAACTGATCACTGAGGTCACGGGCAATTCACACACAGACGAAGTTCATCGACGGGTATCAGGACCATTGGGGATACCGCGGATCCTTGGATTCGATGCGGATCAGCAAGAGGGAATTGCAGACCTCACTTTGTGTGAGGGTGAAGCCAGCCCAGATGAGTTAGAAGCTGTGTTCGGAGTACGAGAAATGCCTCCAAGCGAGGTCACCGACGAAACGATCATTCGTTTCAACGATCCTCACACACGCGAAGTAGGAGTCCCAGGTGGCGGTGGATACGGCCGGGCAGCAGATCTCGCTCTGTTTTATCAAGGCCTTCTACATAACCCTGACGATTTGTGGGAACCACGGATGCTCACAAATGCCGTCGGCCGGGTACACAACAATTTGCCCGACCCTATGGGGGTTCCAGCCAACCGAGGGTTAGGAGTAATTCTCGCTGGAGATGATGGTTTAACTAATCGGCGAGGCTTAGGTCGCACGGTGTCATCAATGGCGTTCGGACACAATGGTGTTGGAGGCCAAATTGCCCTCTGCGACCCAAGTACCGGTCTCTCATTTGGTTACACAACTAACGGGTTAGATCGTCACCAAATTCGACAGCCACGGAGAGGGACCTCCATAGCTAGCCTTGCAGCAAATTGCGCCGTCTAGAAAGGGGCCTCCAATGAAGTTCGGATTCACTCTTCCCAACAATTTTGGGGTAGCCGATCCTCACCAAGTTGTACAACTAGGCGTCCTAGCTGAACAACTTGGATTCGATTCGCTATGGGTAAATCACCATGTCATCAACGTTGGGTATGTCCACGACCGCCTGGGTCAGGCCCCCTACCACGATGCCTTGGTCACTTTGACATGGCTGGCATCTAAAACACAGACAGCGACTCTCGGCACCAGTGTTCTTGTGATGCCCTATCTCCATCCCATGGTCTTAGCAAAAGAGATCGCTACTTTGGATCACTTATCGGGAGGGCGAATCACTCTCGGACTAGGAGTCGGTAGTTTGCCCGAAGAAAACGACATCTTGGGGTCCAACTATCAAGACCGCGGTCACTACAGCAACGAGTTCATAGAGGTATTACTCGCGCTTTGGACCCAGACAGAAGCAAACTTCGCAGGCAAATACTGGAGTTTCGAAAATGTAGTCAGCTCTCCGAAACCGTTGCAAAAACCTCACCCACCAATCGTTATCGGCGGTAACCGTCCCCCGGCTTTACGGCGAGTAGCGCAGCTAGGAGACGGCTGGCATCCTCTTGGTCTCTCCCCTGAGAAGCTATCGGAACGAATGAAGTTCATACGGGGTGAAGCAGAATCGTTCGGTCGTTCTATCGATGAGTTTCCTGTCCAAGTACGCCGTGATTTCGATGGCATCAACTCCGAACTAATCGAAGCCTATGCGGCGGTTGGGGTTACGGACCTTGTCTTGTCATGTAATACCAGCCAAGTTCAGGAAATCGAGAACGTCCTTACATCTTTTGCCGAGACTTTCATCGACTGATGACCGCACTGAAAGGTATTCGAGTTATCGATCTAACTGGTGATTCAGGACGATTCGCTACCAAGCTCTTAACAGAATTCGGCGCCGACGTGGTCAGGGTGACCAACCAAGGTTCCTCCGGACAATCTATGAAAGATGAGGACGGCGGAGTCCTCGACTGGTGGTATGACGGCGGAAAAGAAAGTCATGTTATTGACTTAACAACAGAGGTCGGTCGCCAGAAATATCGATCCTTGGCAAGGGAAGCGGATCTGATTATTGAGACTGCCGATCCGGGCCAGTTAGCCATTTTAGGTATCGATCATGCGGACTTACTCAACGAGAACCCCCAACTTGTGCAAGTTTCGATAACCCCTTTTGGTCACACTGGACCTCGTTCAAATTGGGCGGCCTCCGATTTAACTGCGGCCGCATTAGGAGGCTTCCTATCGGTGGGGGGATTGCCAGAGAAACCGTTAAACGTGTGGGGCCGCCAGGCATACAACTACGCAGGCTTCATGGGCCTTTTGTGTGCACTTTCAGGGTTGTTCAAAGTTCGAAGGGACGGAGTTGGTCGACACTTCGACCTCTCCATTCATGAAACCTTAAGCGGGTCTGTTGAAAATACTTTGATGCAATGGTTCTTCGATGACGTGCTTCCGCTCCCGAAAGTAGCTCCACGTCAAGGAGCACTTCATTGGCTGCGCGCATACGACCTAGCTGAATGTCGAACTGGCCACATGATGATCACTCTTACGCCGACCCCCGATCACGCCTTTCAGATGATGGTCGATGATGGCTTCGAAGAAGGACGCCAATGGCTGGGTTACGACGTAGAGGAACTGCTCGAACAAATCGACGATGCAATGGACACCATGAGAAAATGGGTTCGGACACATGACGCGATGGATCTATGGGGCAAAGCGCAAGAACGACATGTTGCCATCGGCGCAGTCCACGACATCGATGAGGCATGCTCTAGTCCTCAATTCGAGCACCGAAAATTCTTATCTCAGAATCAGAACTCTACGGTCCGACAACCCGGTCGTTTGGTCCGGTTTTCTCATACTCCATCCGTTCCTCTTAAACCCCCAGCAACAGCAGAGACCCCAATCGAAGCAATTATTGACCGATGGTCCCAGTCTGAACGAGTAACTATTGATGAACCTCTAACAGAGTCGGAAACTCCGCTCCCGCTAGAGGGAGTCCGAGTGCTCGACCTAACTTGGGTTCTGGCGGGCCCGTTCGCTACTCGAATGCTGGCCGATTTAGGCGCTGACATTATTCGACTGCAGAACGAGGAACATAGCACTTTAGTAAATCGGCCTGACTACCCGTACTACTTCGTGTGGGGTCGCGGAAAACGCAGCGCAACTCTCGATATGAAACATCCAGATGCCCTACGAACCATCCGCAAGCTAATAGAAAATTGCGATGTTCTCATCGAAAACTACAGCGCCGGAGTTTTAGATGGGTGGGGACTCGACTGGCAGACAGTCAAGGAGTGGAACCCTCGACTGGTTTACGTGTCGATGTCCGGGTGCGGGCATGACGGACCGTGGAGACACGTCATTTCTTATGCTCCAACTATTCACGCCATTTGTGGAATTACTCACTTAACTAATTTCGCTGATCGCGGCGACGTGGGGCCCGGTTTCTCTTTAAATGATCATTTAGCGGGTTTTGCCGCTGCTACCTCGGCCATGGCAGCTCTTCTTTCGCGCGACGCCTCAGGTTTGGGTCAACACATCGATATGGCGCAGTTAGAGGTGGGGACATATTCGATTGGTCCCGCAGCGCTTAATTGTCTATCTAACGGAGTCATAGCTCAACCGGAAGGTAACCGTGATGGACTGCACGATCATGTTCCCAACGAGGTGTACCCATCCTTAGACGGTTTCGTAGCGATCACTGCGTCCAGCGACGCCGAGTGGGAACGTCTCCGTCAACTATTAGAGACTGATCTCTTGGGTCTTTTGCCGACAGAGGAAGAAAGAAGGGTTCATAGAGACCAGATCGACCAAGTAATTGGCGACTGGGTTAGCAACAAAGAGTCGTCCGTTGTCGTGGGGCTTTTGCAATCAATAGCGGTTCCGGCCGGAAAAGTGCAAGACGCTAGTGACCTTGTCAACGAAGACCCTCAACTCTCTTCAAGGGGCTTCTGGCGGAACATCCAACATTCGGTCTTCGGTGATCGCGTCGTCGACACGTTTCCGGTTTTAATTGATGGAATTCGACCGCCTACCACTTTGTTGTCCCCATCTTATTTGGGGGAACACAACTTTGAGGTGTGGCCAGAACTCGCTGATGTAACGATGGAAGAAGTCGCTGAAGGAATAGGCAACGGGCTTTTTAGTTAACAAGAAACACTGTTAAGCATCGAGATCCACCCACCCGACTACTCGCTTAACGAGGACCTCGATGAAGTCGCTGTCGGCATTTTCCATTTCAGTGTCTAAGAGATCATCGCCTGCGACCATTCGGTGGGCCAGAATCGCTTTAGAGATGGTGACGTCCTCTAACAAATCCTCACGCGTGTAGTTGTCCACTCCCGCAGCAACCAGTGTCTCGTGATACCGAGCCAACATCATCTGCTCTTCATCCCGATACTGAGGTTCTAAAGCAGTGGTAATAAAGTACGCGACTTCCCAGCCTGGTCGTCCCCATGCAAGCCCCTGCCAATCGAGCACAGTTGTTCGGCCGTCGGAGCGAAACATGAGATTGTCTAATCGATAATCCCCGTGACAGAGGGTCCAAGGGTCTCGTTCCAAGCGGGCGCACAGAGCAGGGAGGCGCTCTTGAACTTCGTCCATCTTCGCGACCATCTCTTCACCGATGAGTGGACCGAAACGATCAACAAACGCATCTCGATTTCGTCGAAAGCTGGCCTGCACGACTTTGGGGACATGCCCCACGCTCCAAATGATGGGGTGAGCATCTCTACGGTCCGCCTCACCCCAATTGTGAGCGTGAAAACGAGCCAACAATTCGAGTCCCGTTAGAGCATCCTCGATCGATCCACCTTCGACTTGACTAGGCGGCCGGGCATCATCGATGTCTTCCATCATCAACAAATATCTTCGAGGGCTCTTCGCTCCTATTAACAACAGAAGATCAAGCACTCGGCTTACCGCAGCGACGGGAAGCTTTCGGAAAAGGAAGGTAAAAAATGTCTCAAGCCAGGGTGCAGGATTGGCGTCGCATTCTGCATAAATGAATTCGGGCATCGGAATCCC
>Ga0208408_1000209_pt1 | contig 41686 bp, 38 predicted proteins | sample ETNtaG_4_FD_185776 | JGI IMG/M metagenome (GOLD analysis project Ga0208408, IMG submission 185776) | Marine microbial and viral communities from oxygen minimum zone, Eastern Pacific Ocean - ETNP201406SV67 (SPAdes) (version 2) | ecosystem: Environmental > Aquatic > Marine > Oceanic ... | reverse complement strand
GGCATCTTCCGGAGGAGAGAAATCTTCTCGATAAGAAAGAGAAGGATCGCAACGAACACCAAAATAATTCTGAACACGTCGCTCAGTAGGCAAACCATTGTCATCCCACCCCATTGGATAGAAGACTTCTTTGCCTTGCATCCGTTGATAGCGAGCGATTGTGTCAGTGTGTGTATAAGAAAATACGTGCCCAACATGGAGAGAGCCGCTGACCGTTGGCGGAGGAGTGTCGATAGAGAAAATTTCATCTCTTGATTTAATTCTATCGAAACGAAAAACGTTTTCTTCTTCCCACGCTGCATCCCAACGTGATTCAAGCCCTTCCAGAGAGGGCTTTTCAGGAATAGATGCCGTCTTTTGGCTATCAGAAGATTGAGAATTCATACTTCTTTGAGGCTATCGGAGGTACTCGTATCGTTGAGCGATAGATCGTGATTCATTGCAAATGGTTTATCGCCACAAAGGTGGTTTTGACTGTCCCCACTATGACAAAAACGATCTTGACGTTCTAAAGTTTGATTATGAGCGAATTTTCAATGAAATTATCCGACGAACAAATTCAGTTACGAGACTGGGTGCATGATTTTGCAGCTGATGTTATACGACCCGTAGCTGAAGAATGGGACGAAAAAGAAGAGTTCCCTTATCCCGTAGTTCAACAAGCAGCAGAGATTGGGCTTTACGGCTGGGAATTCATGGCGAACGGAATGATGGGCGACCCAACGGGCCTGACTATGCCGTTAGCGATCGAAGAGCTTTTCTGGGGAGACGCCGGAATTGGTATGGCAATCATGGGAACTGGACTAGCCGCCGCGGGTATAGCTGCCTCCGGAACCCCAGAACAGTTAATGGAATGGGTCCCGCAATGCTATGGAGACGAAAAAGATCTCAAACTTGGTGCTTTTGCTGCCAGCGAGCCAGATGCTGGATCAGACGTAGCAGGATATAGAACACGGGCTGTCTATGACGAAGCGACAGATGAATGGATTCTTAACGGAACAAAAGCATGGATTACTAATGGAGGAATCGCAGACATTCACGTGGTTGTTGGAGTAGTGGACCCTGAACTCCGAGCGAAAGGCCATGCTTCGTTTATCGTTCCCCCAGGAACAAAAGGCTTAAGCCAAGGCCAGAAATATAAGAAACATGGAATCCGGGCAAGCCACACAGCAGAAGTTGTTCTAGAAGATGTTCGAGTTCCAGGGAGTTGCCTCCTTGGCGGCAAAGAAAAGTTAGATGAACGCTTAGCTAGAGTCCGTGAAGGAAAAAGCGGCAATGCGCAAGCAGCGATGCAAACCTTTGAAGCCACTAGACCAGCAGTGGGGGCACAGGCACTTGGTGTCGCTCGGGCGGCCTATGAGTATTCGCTTCAATACGCTAAAGAAAGGCATGCTTTCGGAAAAGCGATTATTGAAAATCAAGCCATTGCTTTCATGCTGGCCGACATGGCAACAGAAATAGAAGCCACACGTGCACTGATCTGGAAAGCAGCATGGCTAGGTAAAAACGGAACCTTTGAAAATGCAGAAGGTTCGATGGCGAAGATGAAAGCCGGAAGAGTGGCCACGTGGGTTACGGAACGAGCAATTCAGATCCTCGGTGGCTACGGCTATACCCGCGAATACCCAGTCGAACGCTGGCATCGTGATGCAAAAATTCATGACATCTTTGAAGGAACTGAACAGATTCAACAACTAGTAATCAGCAGAGTGATTTCAGGTATACGCATCGAATAAAACGAAGTTAGTCAAATCTTTCCGTGGGGAGATGCCTGCCGATATAACCGACATGTATTTTTTGTGTTTTCCCCCAAGTGTCATCATGAAAGTAAAGACGCGGAGCTAATAAACCGTTTGCAATTTTTAGATGAGCACCCATGTAAATGGATTCAGAAGAGTCAATTTCGCGACTTACAGGAAAAATTCTTGACTTTCTTAAATTCTCTTTCCGTCTTACTGTCTCAGATTCATCGGCGGCGTATTTGTTGGCACCGAAACTCCAAACTCTGGCGCTTTCCGCGTCTTTACACCATTCATGAAAACCACCCGGATTTCGGTTCCTTTGAAGCGCATAAGTGTTTAAAGCAACTAGGCCGCGCCACACAGAATTTCCCCAGGTTCTGCTATGTAACGTTTGATCTAACTCTTCTGTGCCGCTATCGGCGCCTTTTGGTATAACTATTCCAGATAGATGCTGGCGGGCAGCAGTGATTGCTTCCTCAACTGAAGCAACTTCCTCAGGTGCTCGTGCATTTTCTTCAGAAGTTTGGTTTCCGTTTCGGAATAGAGCGGCGATACGGCGTTGAAGGAAAGCTACCTTAGTGTCCCTTTCCTCCAGCTCAGCAATGGCATCGATCACTTCATTTTGGCTTCGTTCAAGATCTGAACGTAGTCGGTTTATAGAGGCTTCGTTCTCAGCTAGCTCATCGTGGGCTATACGAAGAGACTCGCCTTCGGTTAAGCCAACACCTGCACGAAGTAAATCAAAACTTGAGTCAAAGATGGGAGGAGGCCGCCGATTCGCCATCGCTGGTTGCAGCAACATACCGAACTGTGTGGCCGCTGAATCGGGAGACCGTGAGATTATCTCACGATCAAGCAGACGGTGTTGATTAGCAGGCAGATCTCCAGGCAGGTAAATTCGTGCTTCTCCTGATTCAAGACCGTATTCATCTCCGATACTTTTATTGAACACGGCTTCGGAACCTGGGGTAAGAATTCTTACCGTTACGACACCTGCTAAAGAATCACATACTCGTTGAGCCCTTTCTACAGTTGCTTCAGGTCCGTCACGGTAGTCATGAGCGAATACAACAACTGGACATTCACGTCTTGAGCTCTTTATTAAATTAATTAGGTTTGTTTGAACTGAAGTTGGACGAACAGCCAATGGGCTATCTGCTAATCGAACCACACCCCACCGAGGCGCAGAACCAACGGCATTGGCTCCATGAAGAAGACTACGAACCAACCACGGGCTCTTGGTATCAGGCCGAGCCCAAAGATTGTCGCTAACTCTTTCAACATCAACCCACACCCAATTTTCGTCACCGGCAGTGACTCTAAGGGTTGTAGTTCTACGTTCAGAGCCATCTTCTTCTCTGAGGAAAAACTCGGTTATAGAAAAACCATTCTCCTCTATTGAGGTGCGGGCAGAAACTAAAGTTTCGAAACCAGTAGAAGAAATATAAGAGGCACTATCTGTCGAAAGGTCTAGCTCGGGGTGGTTATCTTTGACCCAATCTTCGAAGGTTTTCTTTGCGACAAGTTCTAAATCGTTTCGGTTTTCTTGCCAAATAGCCCGATATGTAATTGTCATTTAAATCACCTCCTGATTTCTATCTTCCTAGACTTACGAACGTAGATGAGAGTCGGAACCGCTACAAACCCAGAATGTTATTTTGGCGTGATATGAGGTAGTTTGATTACATGGCTTATTTTGAAAATATTCAAGAGAGTGAAGAGGCTATTTCTTCAGGTCCTGTTCCGGCAAGCTATTCCAAACGTATTGGAGCAGTGATCGTTGATATTTTAATCGGGGTTCTCGCGGCGGCACCAGCAACAATACTTTTTTTAATCGGCTTAGTAGGAGGTATCAAAGATGCTGATGAGGTGGATGATTACCTTACCGATGATCAGACTGCAGAAGTTTTTTGGGAGGCCGCTGCTGGATTTTGGATTATTGCGGCAGTCTTGGGGGTAGCGACCTTTGTTTGGGCGATTTGGTATTTCGGCTATCGACAAGGAAAAATTGGACTCACCCCCGGTAAAAGAGTAGCCGGAATCAAGCTCATCAACATTGAAACAGGGACTCCACCTGGTGGAGCGAAAGGTTTAGGAAGGTCAATAATCCCATCACTTCTTGGATCATTTTCCTCTGGCATTTATCAACTCATTGATTATTTGTGGCCATTATGGGATGACAAAAACCAACGCATAACAGACAAAATGTTTTCAACTCAAGTCGTCTTAGATCAGAACCGTAAGGCACAACAGGGTGTTTCAAATGGCTCCCAAGGCATATCTAGTGGTATTGGGGGGAGCGACCCATTAGCAAATTTCGATCAGGGCTCATCGGGTGACACTCCGATTATTAGTTAATAGACTAGACACAGTTAAAACAAAGGAAAGATTATGAGTGATTTTGAAAGTGTGGATGCAGGAGACGCTTCTCCGGGAAAAGCAAATATTGGTAAACGTATCGGCGGGTATTTGATCGATGCGATCACTATGGCGTTAATTTCTTTTGCTCTCTCGTTTGGTGGAGTAATTCTTTCTTTCGTTATAGTCTCCGCTCTTTCTTTGTATCTCTTTGGATGGCGTATGGGAGAAACAGGAGTAACGCCTGGCAAACAAATAGTTGGGCTCAAGATAGTTGATGCCAACACTGGAGAACTATTGGGTTCAAACCGAGGTTTACAACGAGCAGGATTAATCTGGATAATAGGTTCTGCTTCCATCTTTCCGGTGGCGGGTTATCTTTTCATGGTCATAGCTTTAATCGATGTTGTTGTCGCACTCGTTGATGACCGAGGACAGCGAGTTACAGACAGAATCGTTGGGTCAATCGTTACTGACGCTTAATCGTCAAAGTTCCCCGGTTCGTGATGGTTATTACCATCATGTCAATATGAAATATGACAGAGTTTCGTAGAACTGGTATTCATCATGTCGCTTACGCATGCCGCGATATTGAAGAAACAAAACATTTTTATGAAAATCTCATGGGGATGCCTTTAGTTCACACTGAAATTAAACGCGAGGGAGATAGCTATTTCCGTCATCTTTTCTTCGATACAGGTGATGGTTCCTGTATTGCTTTTTTTCAAGTTTTCGGAATGGGTGAGTCTTCCAATTACTCAACACAGGTATCCACCGGTAATGGCCTCCCCGTTTGGGTTAACCATGTTGCTTTCGCAGCTGACGAAGAACGAACAGAATCTGTGAGGCAACGAATGACAGAAGACGGTGTAGTTCCATTTATGGAAGTAGACCATGGCTGGTGTATCTCTCTTTACTACATTGACCCGAATGGAATCATGGTTGAAATGTGCAGAGACACCACAGGCTTTGCTATCGACCCAGAATTAGCAACAGAGCGAATGACCGCAACAGATAACACTGATCATTCAACGTTTCTCTCACCGATGGACCTTGAAGGTTTGCGTGGCTTTGATCTGCTTCCCACTGAAGGAAAATCCTGATGCCTCGCCTTCGCCAAGTTCGTCGATCTGAATTGCATTGTGGAGCAGAACCAGTTTTTCAACTCCTGTTTGGTGATAGAGATCCCGTAGATGAACCAGGGACAGACACAGGAACACCAGGGGATTGGTGGACAGTGTTTGCGTTAGTGCCTGATGTGTTTGATCACGCCACCCATGGTTTTGCTCTTTACCGATCGGAAAAAAGGCTTATTGACCCGCAACTACGAGAGTTAGGTCAAACTCGGGTTGGTTGGAATATTGGTAGTCGGTTTGTTTATTCTCAGCACTGCAAATCTTGCCGAACAGTAGGGTTCTCTGAAGAACAGATTGCTGCTATTTCTCACTGGGAAGAAGCGGGCTGTTTTACTGAAGCACAACAAGCAGTGTTGGCATATACCGATGGATTGACTTTAGGAAATGGTGACGTTTCAAATGAGGTCTTTGAAGAGTTGCAGAAACATTTAAGCGATGAAGAAATTCTCGAATTAACTTACGTCACATGTACTTATGCGATGCATGCAGTCATGAGTAAAGCCTTAAAATTAGAATTTGACGCAGATGATGGACCGGTAGAAGAAATACCTGGCCCTCATGAAAGTTTAAGTGTTGAACACACTCGCCAAAAGTTAAGACTTATCGTGGGCGGAAACGAAGAGTAAGTATTTCGGTTACTGCTCCCATGGAGGAACCCAGTCACTTTCAAGGCGAAAAGAGATACCTTCGTCATCCTCAATTCGTTTAGCAACATGAAGTTCACCTACTTCGTTGCCGTAGCGTGCAGCAGCTCGACTGAATGCCCCATGAGCCGCAATATGTTTCGCAACAGAGGCACCCGACTTAGAAAGTTGTTCAAGCGGTTCGGGGTTTAAGTCAAATACTGTGACTTTGTAACCGGATTGAATGAGGCGTAATGCCATTGGAAAACCCATGTTTCCCACTCCAATGAATCCAATATTCTGATCAAAGCCAATCTTCACTTTTCTTTCATTCTTTCAGCGGGTAGGCAGTCCTATCACACACCGGCCGTAAAGCAAAACTTGAAACTAATCGAGCCACTCTAGGCAGCTGAGCAAGGTGAGTTCGATGAAGCGCTTCATAGTCAGCCACATCATTAATCACGACGCGGAGAAGATAGTCGAAGCCTCCTGCCATCAAGTGACAACTCATGATTTCTGGACGTTCAGTAACAGCGGCTTCAAAAGCATCTAAAGCCTCTTCATCTTGGCTTGACAATGTGATTTCTACAAAGACATTGGTTCCCATACCTACTTGCCTCGGGTCTATTAATGCTACGTACTGATTAATAAAGCCTTCTTCTTCAAGACGACGCACTCGTCGAAGACAAGCAGATGGAGAGAGGTTGACTGCATCGGCAAGGTCAACATTAGCGAGACGCCCATCATCTTGCAGTAAAGATAGGATGGCACGATCAACACTGTCTAAAGGATTTTGCACACTATTCATGCAATAAATTATATCAATAAGCAATATTATTGCGCAACTGAGTAATTCTTTTGTTATTTCCGCAATCTTGTATCACGAAAAAAGACCTATATTTTTGTAAAGACATCCTAGTCAAATAAACAATTTAAATTTAGGAGAATTGTTATGGATATCGGAGTTCCGACAGAGATAAAGACAGCAGAGAGAAGAATCGGTCTCACTCCGGGAGCGGTAAGTGAACTGACGAGCCTTGGACACAACGTTGTTATCCAAGCAGGAGCAGGAGCAGGAGCAGGATACGAAGACAGCTCGTATCAAGAAGTTGGAGCATCGGTTACCGCTTCCGCAGAAGAAGTATTTGAATCCTCTGAGATGATTGTCAAAGTAAAAGAACCACAAGCAGTCGAACGAGCCATGCTCCAATCTCACCATGTCCTTTTCACCTACTTGCACCTTGCAGCAGACAGGCTTCAGACAGACGAACTCATTGAAAGCAAAGCTACGTGTATCGCTTATGAAACAGTTACTGATGATGCAGGACGATTACCACTACTTGCACCCATGTCAGCTATAGCTGGGCGCATGTCAGTTCAAGCTGGAGCACACGCCCTTGAAGTATCTCAAGGCGGCTCAGGCCTTTTACTTGGCGGAGTACCTGGGGTTCGCCCCGCGAAAGTCGTAATTATTGGTGGAGGTGTCGTAGGAGAAAACGCAGCAGAAATGGCCGTAGGACTCAATGCTGATGTCACTGTTCTTGACCGCAACCCAAAAGTACTCGACGGTTTAGATAAACGCTTCAATGGTCGAGTTCGCACTGTTTACTCAACAAAAGCAGAACTTGAAGCTTCTGTATTTGATGCAGATCTTGTCATTGGAGCAGTTCTAGTAAAAGGAGCAAGAGCTCCTCGTTTAATTACTCAAGAGATGCTTTCTCACATGAGAACAGGATCTGTCCTTGTTGACGTAGCCGTTGACCAAGGCGGATGCTTTGAAACAACAAAAGCTACTACCCATTTAGAACCCACTTTCATAGTTGATGGAATCGTGCACTACTGCGTTGCGAACATGCCGGGAGGAGTTCCTCGAACATCAACCCAAGCACTTTCGAACGCAACTCTTCCTTATGTCGTAGCGCTTGCAAATAGTGGAGCAGCCGCGGCCCTTAAACAAGATTCTCATTTGTTAAACGGACTTAATGTTTGTGACGGGAAAATAACTGATCAAGCAGTCGCAGAAACCTTTGACCTTGAATATGTATCTCCTCTAGAAGCTCTCAAAAATTAACTAGTTTCCAAGCCGGCTTAAGAGAAGAGCGTGAGTACGAGCACTTTCATCTGGGTTTCTGCCAATTTCTAACGCTGCGAAATCAGTTGTCCCCGCATCTCTGAGACCATCAAGTTGTGAAGTAACTTGATCTTCGGTCCCAACAATTGCTACCTCGCCAGGCTGGTCTACGCCTTCACGATCAAGCATCGCCCGATAACTTGGCAGTTGTCCATACATCGCAAACATTTTGGATAGATCGCTGCGTGCTTCATCCTCATTATCAGTAACACAGATTGGCAAACTACACACGATTCGAGGAGAAGGTCTCCCTGCCTTGGCAGCTGCTGCATTAATCGTGGGAGCAATGTGAGAAGCGATCGTTTTAGGGCCGGTCATCCAGAGGATTGTTCCGTCACAGCGATGACCGGCAACACGTAGGGCTTGTTCTCCTAGTGCTGCGACCATAACCGAAGGGGCGTTTCCAGGACGAGAAGTATTCATATAAGCAGTGAATGCTTCACCGCTGTAATCCGAAGATCCTTCTTCGAGCAAAGGATTGAGTATGGAGAGATAATCAATGAGATGACGGATTGGTTTTTCAAAAGACATACCTAACATGCCTTCCACTACAGGTTGATGAGACAGTCCTATTCCTAGGACTAGAGGCTGATCTCCCATCACTGCTTGGGTGGTGAGAGCTTGACCAGCCAGCATCGAGGGATGACGTGGGTAGGTCGGAATAACCGCGGTGCCTAACTCTAGTGAAGGGCAACTTTCCCCGATTGAAGTAAATACAGTTAGAGCATCAATCAGACCTGTTTGCGCTAACCACCAGCCAGCGAAACCTTCATCAGCACTTTTGGCAGCATGGTCTTTAAGCACTCCGACATCGTTTGTACCTAAAAGACTGGAAGCATTAAGGGAAATACGCATGGTTCTCCTTTACTTAACTGAAGATTCAGCAGTAATTTTTATTTGATCTACAAATGCAGTGATGACCTGTTGCGACAACTCAATAAAACCATCGCTTTCTCCACCGGGAAGCGGGTCAATCAATAATGACCATACCATCAAACACCCATCTTCTTGGTCGGTGAAGGAAGTGGTTCCTTGATAAAGATTTAACGGAGCACCAGAAATTTCGTACACTCGTCTCCAAGGCGGTTCAAAAGAAATAACTTCTTCACGCAACTCTTGGCCGGGAAGCGGAAGAACGATGACCGCTCCTAAACCGTGAGGAGCAGGATCACCTTCAACGAGGTATCCGTCGACATTTTTCTCAATTAGTTCAAGCAACACTTCCCAAGCGGCACTGCGCGGAACATTTATTTCACGTTCTACAACAAAAGTAGAGTATTCCTTTTTTTCATATGTGGAAGGAGTGTCAGGATTATTTTCCTCAGTCATTAGAGCCGTTTTCTGGTTCACGTACTTGAGTCATTGGAAGAATGTAAGAGGTGAAGTAGGAACCCGCTTTCTGCTCTTTTAGAGCGACACGGGCACGTTGGATTACATCACCTGCCCTTGTTTGAGTCACAAACCAAGTTTCCGCCTGTCGTGCTCCAGGAATACCGTCACTTAACGAGAGCGAAGCTTCTTCATAAAAATTCTTAATATCCGCTCCTAACTTTGTGAGATCTCCAGGTAGACCCACTGAAGTCCAGTCTTCTCCATCTGCTATTTTCGCGAAAAGAGCTACCATTTCTGGGACCTGTTCAGGGGGGACTACTTTGCCGACAGTTGTTCTTCCATATTTTTCATAAGAACGACGCCAGACCGGTAATAAACCACGTGCTTCCGCTTCAGCAGGATGTTTATCACTGTTATCAGCAGGAGGAATGGTGCAAGACAGTGGCGTATCTGCATCGTCACTTATTTCTTCTGGATAGTCAACTAGCACCGGTCCAGACTCTGCATTTAATAAATCGAAGGCAGCATCAAGAATTTCATGTTGAAATGCTGAGTCACCAGGTTTACCTAAAGGGCGACCTAGAGGAAATTCACAGTGAAGAGCGCGTGGCGGCTGGGTAGCTACTATTTGTTCTCTAATGATTGAGATTGCAACAGTAGCAAGGCCTGATTGTTCAAGCACTGAGGCGAGCGTACCCACGGTACGCGTGCAAAGTGGTCAAACAGGAGTAAGTAGAACTACGTCCACTCCATCTTCAAGTAGTGCTTTTGCAGCAGCTGGTCCAGTATCTAACCGAATTGTTTCTAGGGTGTGATCCGGCTGAGCTCCCATAAAAGAAATATGAACATCAGCCACCGATCCAATTTTTCCTTCAGCAGCCATCTCATCAAGACGATCAAGCGGCATTACAACGTTTTCATCAACCACCCAGCCAGTCCGGTCAAAATTTGGGCTGAAGTGCCCTAAAGTAAAGTCACGTTCCTTGCCAGACAAGACCGTAAAACCTTGATCTCCTGGATTCCAATCAGCGTTACCTTCTTGGTTTAACCCAGCTGTAGTCACAATAGCTACTCGACATTCCGAAAGTGGTTTTGGATTTACCCACGAGGCTTCCTCAAAGGAGTACCCCTCTAACCCGGAGACGATTGCTCTCATTTTTTGGTCACTCATTTAAGTCCTCATTTCGAAAGTAAAAATGATAATAAACGTAAGTTACCGTGTAGTAACTTACGTTGCAAGTTTTGCCAGTATCCCACAATTTCAGGTTAGTAACACTCGGAATATACATTCTTGTTTTTATTCTGTAGTGTCGCATATTGGTGACTAGTCCTGATTAACAGTAAAGGAACAAAGTCTTGGCTACAGATAAAGCTCTTGCTGATGAAATGATTTCAACTATTTGTTCTTGGGTAGATCGTGAAGTGATCCCCAATGCAGATGAGTTTGAACAAGAAGACAAATTTCCGCAAGCCATGTTCGACCAAATGTGTGAATTTGGTTTATTCGGCGCAACCATCCCTGAAGAATATGGCGGCCTAGGACTTGATATTACTACCTATACCCGCATCATTGAAGAGCTATCAAGAGGATTCATGTCACTGGCAGGAATCTTAAACACTCATAAAATTGGCGTCTCAATGATTCATCGCTACGGCACCGAAGAACAAAAGCAACGATTTCTTCCTCGCATGGTAGATGGCTCATTTCGAGCATCTTTCTCCCTCTCTGAACCAGACGCAGGTAGCGATACAGGAGCCTTACGGTGCAAAGCGAAACAAGATGGAGACGAGTGGGTCATTAACGGCACCAAAATGTGGGTCACAAACGGCATACGTTCCTCTCTCGTAATGCTCTTAGCCCGCACTCCTGATGACCGGATTACTTGTTTCTTAGTTGAAAAAGAACCAGGTGAAACGTTTGAAGGCATCACTGCTTCAAAGAAAATTAGCAAACTTGGTTATCGCGGATTAGAAACCGTCGAAATGTCTTATGTAGACCACAGAGTGCCAAACCTCAATGTGTTGGGCGGAGAAGAAGGCTTGGGCAACGGAAGAAAATATGCTCTTTCAGCTCTAGAACTCGGCCGAATCAATGTTGCCGCCAGAGCAGTGGGAGTAGGTCAAGCCGCATTCGACGCAGCAATGGCCTATGCCCAGGAAAGAGAAACGTTTGGTCAACCAATATTTAAACATCAAGCGATTCAGTTCAAACTGGCGGAAATGGCCACAAAACTGCAAGCTGCACGTCTCATGACATACGATGCAGCAGCTCGCGCTGATGCCGGTGAACGGGTAGACATGGAAGCAGGCATGGCGAAACTTTTCGCATCAGAAGCAGCATATGAAATTGCCACTGATGCCCTAAGAATTCATGGAGGTAACGGTTATACCACTGAATATCCAGTAGAAAGATACTTCCGAGATACACCGTTAATGATTATCGGTGAGGGAACTAGCGAAATTCAAAAAATGGTCATAGCTCGCAAATTATTAGACCGTTATTCTGTGGAGTGAAATGAAACAACCCGGCCTTACATCAACTTCAATTCTCGGAAATCCAGTACTTCGCCGCGAAGACGCAACGCTTGTGCGCGGACAAGGAGAATATGTAGGAAACCAAGTAATCGAGGGGGCGCTTCATTGCCACTTCGTTCGCTCTACTGTCGCCCATGGACAAATTGTTTCAATCGAAACAAGCGAAGCTGAATCTATGTCTGGAGTGCAAGCGATATACACCGCCAACAATTTGGGATTAGAAGATCGCAAAGGAGCCATGGATGTTTACCCATCAGAAATGACTCGCCCATATTTAGCACGAGACAGAGTTCGATTTGTCGGAGAACCAATTGCAGTAGTTGTGGCAGAAACCGCGTATCAAGCCGCAGACGCCGCAGAAAATATTTGGGCAGATATAGAACCCCTCAACCCGGTTGTGAATCTTCAAGACTCTCTCGCCGCAGAAACAGTCCTTTTCCCTGATATGACGCACAATGTTTGCTGGAAAAATGAAGTAGAAGATCCAATAGATTTCTCAGAATATGAAGTTGTTATCTCACAAGATGTCGTCAACTCTCGGGTTGCTCCCGTATCGATAGAAACACGAGTAGCAGCAGCGGCATGGGAAGACGACCGTCTTATTTATTGGGCGTCCTCACAAGGAACACATGATTTCCGTGATGAAGTTGTCTCTGCTCTAGGAATAAAAAAAGAGGATATACGAGTCTTCGTTAAAGACATTGGTGGAGGTTTCGGAGCAAAGGGTTATGCATCAGAAGAGGAAATCATTATCGCCCAACTTGCACGCCTTCTTAAAAAACCTGTTCGTTGGATGGAAACTCGTACTGAAAATCTAATCGGGTACGTTCATGGTCGTGCGCAAGATCAAACGGTGACAATGGCTGGAACGCCACAAGGACGTATACAAGCTTTCCGACTAGAAGTTCTTCAAGACTGTGGTGCCTACCCGAAGTGGGGACCCTATCTTCCAGAGTTCACTCGACAACTTGCTTGTGGTGTCTATGACATAGATCGAGTGGAATGCGAATTCAAATCACTCATGACAAATACAGCTCCAACTTGCGCTTATCGTGGGGCTGGACGTCCTGAAGCCACAGCAGCGATTGAGCGCGCTGTTGATTTGTTCGCAGCCGAAATAGGAATGGACCCTGCAGAAGTAAGACGCGTAAATTTCATATCTCCAGATGCTTTCCCTTTCACTACAGCTACAGGGACTCTTTATGACAGCGGTAATTACGAAAAAGCATTAGATGCAGCTCTTGAATCAGCCGATTACAAAGGGTTACGAGCTGAACAAGAGAGGCGACGCGAAGCCAAGAACACAAAACAAATCGGTATAGGTGTAGCAACTTATGTAGAAATTACAGGTTTCGGGGGAAGCGAATATGGCCACGTCTCTCTGCGTCCAGATGGGACAATATTAGCTACTACTGGGGCTACCCCTATTGGAACCGGGCACTTCACTACATGGGCCATGATTGTTGCAGAAAAACTTGGGATACCAATGGAAAAAATTGAAATCTTTCATGGCGATACCGATGTTGTGCCTACCGGTGAAACAACAGGTGGATCTCGTTCTGTTCAACTCGCTGGTTCTGCCATGGCAGATGCTTCTGACAAACTAATTGAAATTGCCAAACAGAAAGCTGCTGATCTCCTAGAAGCTTCTCCAGAAGATGTTGTATTAAATACAAAAGAAGGAGAGTTCCATGTAGCAGGAACACCAGCTATCTCTCAATCATGGGCAGATGTCGCAGAAGCAGCTGAAGACTCACTCGCGGGTCTCTCTGACTTCTCACAAGAAGGCGCCACTTTTCCTTTCGGCACTCACATAGTTGTCGCTGAAGTAGATCTTGAAACAGGTAAAGCAACAATTCAACGAGTTATTGCTGTAGATGACTCCGGAGTGATCATGAATCCACTCTTAGCTGCCGGCCAGATACACGGAGGATTAGCACAAGGAGTAGCGCAAGCACTTCTTGAAGAATTCAAATACGATCCTGACGGGAATCCTCAAACTACCAACTTGGCGGATTACACCGCTATATCAGCAATGGAACTTCCTTCTTACGAACGTTCTTTTACAGAAACACCATCTCCTAGTAATCCGCTCGGCGCAAAGGGTATTGGAGAATCAGGCTCAATTGGTTCTACAGCAGCGGTTCAAAGCGCAATTATTGATGCACTTTCTTCACACGGCATACGACACATTGACATGCCACTCACTCCAGAAAAAATCTGGACAGCACTTCAGGCAGTCTGACTCCGTAATGACCGCAATCAATCCGTATTTGATTACGCGGATGCAGGACCGTCAGTTCTCCATTTTTGCAGAAATGTCAATATTGGCAGCAGAAACCAATGCCATAAATTTAGGCCAAGGTTTTCCAGACACAGACGGCCCTGAAAAAGTAACAGAAGCTGCAATTCAAGCAATTCGAGACGGACACAACCAATACCCACCAGATAGAGGTATAGAACAATTAAGAATTGCAGTTGCAGAACATCAAAGACGTTTTTACAGCCAAATGGTTGACCCAAATGATGTTGTCATATCGACAGGTGCCGCAGAGTCTCTTGCCGCAGCCACACTCGCATTGGTTTCACCAGGAGATGAAGTAGTTCTATTTGAACCTTATTTCGATCTATACGCATCCTGTATTTCTCTTGCTGGAGGGGTAAGAAAAGCAGTAACGCTCAAGGGGCCAGATTATTCATTCGACATAGATGAACTAGCTAAACAAGTAACTCCCCGTACCCGGTTCATACTTCTAAATACGCCACATAACCCAACCGGCAAAGTTTTCTCTCTTGATGAAATGAAAGAAATAGCTCAAATCGCTATTGATAACGATGCCCTCGTAGTCACTGATGAAGTTTATGAACATATGACTTATGACGGGAAAAAACATATACCAATCGCGACCTTGCCTGATATGGCAGAACGCACTCTTACCGTTTCTTCCGCCGGAAAGTCGTTTGGCTTAACTGGATGGAAAGTTGGTTGGTGTCATGGACCAACAGAGATAACAAAAGCAGTACATACCGTCAAACAGAATTTGACCTTTTCAAGCGGAGCACCTTTTCAGCCGGCAATAGCAGCAGCATTAGCTTTAGATGATGAGTATTTTGAAGAGTTAGCTACAGATCTTTGTGCTAAACGTGACTTAATCTCCGCTGGTTTGTCCGATATTGGGTTCGAAGTGTTTCCATCTTTCGGCACTTACTATGTCACCGCAGATGTGAGGCCACTTGGATATGAAGATGGAATGAGTTTTTGTTTAGACATACCAAAACGTTGTGGAGTTGTGGCGGTACCTACTGAAGTTTTCTATGACCATCCAACAGTTGGGAAACCGATTGTTCGTTTCGCCTACTGTAAAAAACTGGATGTCCTCGACGAAGCAATTGAAAAACTATCAATCCTGAAAGTCTGATCATGCAGATAGCAGCAATCCAACACGACATCATTTGGGAAGAACCAGAAGCTAATCACAAACGACTCGCACCTCTCATAAGACAAACTGTTGAAACAGGAACAGAAATGATTGTGCTTACCGAGATGTATGCCACTGGATTTTCGATGAACAGTCAAGCCATAGCTGAACCCCCAGATGGAAAATCCGTTAGCTTTCTGTTAGATCAAGCAAAAACTCATGGAGTTTGGATAGCGGCATCAGTCCCAGTTAGAGATAAAACGACAGAAAATCCAGTAAACCGACTGGTACTTGCCGGCCCTGCAGGAGAAAATCATCATTACGACAAACGTTACCCATTTTCTTTTGCTCAAGAAGATCAGCACTATCGTGCTGGAGACAAAATAACCACAGTCTCAATAAATGGGATTCGTTGCACTCTTACAATTTGCTATGACCTACGTTTTAGCGATGCTTACTGGCCTTCGGCTCCTGAAACCGATTGTTATTTAGTTGTAGCTAATTGGCCAGAAAGTCGCCGTCATCACTGGAGGACTCTTTTAGTTGCTCGAGCAATAGAAAACCAAGCGTACGTCGTAGGTGTAAATCGTGTTGGATCTGATCCAAATGTTTCTTACTCCGGTGACAGTCTTATTGTTGATCCACTTGGCGAAGTGATCGCAGAGTGCCCACCAGGTATGGAAGCAACAATAGTTGCAGAAATAGACTCAAAAAAAGTAAGTGAGACTCGAGCTAACTATCCCTTCATGAATGATCGAAAAACGTGACACCTGTTCCCTCCACTCTTGAACGGGCGCGTCAAATAGTAGAACCCGAAATAGAAGCAGCAGTTACTAGCCTGTGCCCTGAACTCATTCATCCGGTGCGTTACCACTTCGGATGGGAAGAGGTTGATGGGTCTCCCTCTTTGGCTAAGTCCGGTAAAGGGCTTCGACCAGCATTAGCAGTCCTCTCTGCCGAAGCGGTAGGAGCTCCAGCTGCAACTGGAGCGTTAGGGGCAGTTGCAGTAGAACTCATTCACAATTTTTCTTTAATACATGATGACATAATCGACGGAGATACTAAACGAAGGCATCGAGCTACTGTCTGGAAAGCATTTAGTGTTGACGACGCAGTGATAAGCGGAGACGCATTACACACTTTGGCATTTCAAGTTCTTCTTGAAGAGCCTTCTTCTGAAAAAGTAGAAGCGGCATCACGGTTAGCTAAAGCGACTACGTTGATGCTCGCAGGGCAGGCAGCTGATATGGCTTTTAATAATCAACCAGTAGTGACATTTGAAGATTGTGTCTCTATGGAAGCTGGAAAAACAGGGGCGCTCCTCGGTTGTGCTGCCAGTATTGGGGCCGTACTATCCAGAGCACAAGAGGCTCAAATAGTTGCATTAGATAATTATGGTCAAAAATTAGGCATAGCCTTTCAAGCAGTTGACGACATTCTGGGAATTTGGGGTAACCCCGAGATAACCGGAAAACCAGCTGGTAATGACTTACGGGAAAGAAAAAAATCAATGCCTGTGGCATTTACGCTTAGTTTAAAAAGTTCTGAATCTGAAGAGTTAGAAGCGATGTATGCGGCATCAAACGATTTGAATGAACTAGAAATTAAAAAAGCAATGCAGCTCATTGAAGAAGCAGGCGGAAGAGAACGAACACAAGATGAGGCACAAACTCAACTAAAGGGTGCTCTTGAAGCGCTACACAGTGCCGAATTTCATCAACGTCCTCTTGAAGAACTCAAGGAAATCGCAATCTTTGTCAGAGAACGAGACCATTAATAAATGGTGTAACCGCCATCAACAACTATGTTCTGACCAGTGTGATAAATAGCTTCAGGGTCACACAAGAAAGTTGCAGCCGGCACCATGTCTTCTGGCTCCCCCCATCGACGAACAGGAGTCCTCGTCGTTGTAGCTTCACGAAATTTATCCCAGCCATAGCCTTGCTCAGTCATATCGGTTTTTGTCCATCCAGGACTTAGAGCGTTTACACGAATTCCGTACCTAGCTACTTCGACTGCAAGTCCGCGTGTGAGACCAAGAAGGCCAGTTTTTGCCACTCCATATGGAATGTTATTTGCCGCACCGTGCACAGCAGCAGTGGAAGAAACAGCAACCAAAGCGCCACCCGTTCCACGTCCAATAAGATGCTCTACAGCGGCACGAAAAGTCATGAAAACACCGTCAAGGTCAACAGCCATGACCCTTCTCCACTCTTCAAGTGAGGTTTTGTGAATAGGTGATCCATCTCCAGGAATTCCTGCATTTGCGACAACAATGTCAATTTTTCCCATCTCAGCAACAGTCTGAGTAAAGGAATCGTTAACAGAGGTTTCGTCACCTACGTCAACAACGTAAGCATGAGCTGTTATCCCTTGATCACAAAGAGTGGCTAATGCTGAATCATTTTTCTCAGGATTTCTCCCCCAGATAGCAACATCGGCGCCTGCTTTCCCTAAACCTTCTGCAATTGCCAAACCAATACCGCCATTACCGCCAGTAATTAGTGCAGTTTTTCCCGTGAAATCTTTCACAAGAGTTCCTTTCTCATAGGTCTCTTAAATGAATGTAACTCTTCTTCGACGTCAGTATGAAATTTACAACCGAGTAAATGATCATTGACCATCCCGACTGATTGCATAAAGGCATACATAGTGGTTGGTCCGACAAAAGACCACCCGCGTTTTTTCAAATCTTTACTCAATGCAGTTGATTCTTCTGTGCTAGCAGGAATCGAGTTGCTAGATTTATGGCTTATTTTTTTCGGCTCCCATGCCCATATATAAGTTGAAAAAGAATCAAATTCTTTTCTAAGTTCAAGAAATTTTTGAGCATTGTTTATAACAGATTCGATTTTGCCGCGATGTCGAACAATGCCTTTGTTCTGAAGTAACCGCTCCACGTCTTTGACTTTAAAATTTGCGACAATCTCCGGATTGAATCCCTCAAAACTTGATCTAAAGGCTTCTCGTTTTCTCAAAATTGTTAACCATGAAAGGCCGGCTTGAAAGCCTTCAAGACAAATTTTTTCAAACAAACGAAATTCGTTGGTGACGGGTCGCCCCCATTCAAGGTCATGATATGCAATGTAGTCTTCGTGATCTCCGGGCCACCAGCAACGATCTATTCCATCGAGTCCAGAAATTATTCGATCAGACATTCTGCGTTCCTGATGTGTTTCGCCATACACCCTTACAGTACGCTCAAACAACAGTTATTTGTCTAACTAGCGGAGATATCAATGATTATTATTGCCGGAACTATTACCTGTGATCCTGAAAAGATGGAAGACGCAGTAGAGGCTATTCGCCCACTTATGGAAGCTACTCAAGCGGAAGAGGGATGCATCGATTACGTGCTCAGCGCTGACCCTCTAACCCCAGGCGTGATACGCATATTTGAGAAATGGGAAAGCGATGAGGCGATAAAAAACCATATGCGTGCCCCACACATGGCAGATTTTCAAGGAAAAATAGCTAACTTCGGGGTTACAGCAATGTCAGTTGAACGCTTTGACGGGGCTACGCAAAGCAAACTTTTTTAACTAGGCAGAAACATCAGTTCCTACAGGAATCCCATCAACAATTTGATCAAGATATTCCGAGAGTCCCCAGCCAACAGAATCATCGCAAGTGTATTTTGTGAGACCTTCAGTTATACGAGTCAATAATTCATCACCTTCAGGAGTGGTTCGACGGTTACGTAGAGGAATCAGCGAAGCAATCTCGCCTTTTACCTCGTAACTGCGATTGTCTGTTTGTATCTTTGCTACGAGACCAGTTTGATACCAGTTTTCATCCCAAATTGATTCAATAGATGCTTCTCGAATCAGGTGATATTTATCTCCTTCAAGAACCATGCCGCCGGCTCGAACGTTGATCCCATCACTACTCACCAAGGAAATCATCATCGCGAAGTCTTCGCTGAAAGCCATGGGGAGCCAGCGATACCAAGAAATTGCTTGCCAAAAACGTGCTCCCCAAGATTTGTCACGTAAGCCAAGCCCGTTGATTTCAAAAGACTCTCCATCAACTTCAATAGTTCCTGTTCCTCTCATATGTTGTTCATAGTGGGCTTTTGAGAAGGATTGTTCCGGATTCTGTTCTGGTTCTTTGCCGGTAGCAGCATCAACTGGTCGCCCACCAAACATTGGAGAAATACCATGAAAGTCAATGTTCACTTCACATTTCACTATGGGATTTTCAGTAAAAGCTATTTTCGGATTTGCCATTTGCAAGGGGTCTGACAGCAAACAAACATCACCAGAGTATTTGACTCGAAGATGTTCAAACGGTTCAACAACTTCAATGCTGAGCCCTCCTGCATCAAACACATCGTTAGTTGAAATTTTTGGACGCTGATACATGAAACCAATCCGGCCATCGGGCAAGTAGATACAACAGGACATCTCTGCGTATCCCTCGTTTACTCGATTACCAATACGAAACCACCCTCCAACTCGTTTGTCATGATCAATTACGTTGAAATACATTGATTCATTAAAATTTGAAATTGTTCCAGCATCATGGTTGAACTCGTCTTCGGGTTCAAGAACAATTCGGGTGGATAAACGATCAGATTCACTCATGCACTACATCTTGGCAGGCTTAAGTGGCTCAGGCTTGGTCGGAACAAAACTTCAAAGATTAAAAAAATTTCTCCCCGCTTCTGTTCATCTAGTGAAACTCGGTGTAAATTCAAATTTATGGATATACGAAAAATTACAAGTGTTGCCGACATCATTCTTACTGGAGCGGCAGAAAAACCCGAAGCAGAAATGATTGTATTTGAAGGTCAACGTGTCACTTGGCAAGAAATGAAGGACCGAGCAGCACAAGCAGCCAATGCAATGGGTGCCGATGGTGTAGGTAATCAAGAACGCATTGCCTATTTAGATAAAAACGGTCTTGAATATTTTGAATTGGCTTTTGGTTGCGGATTTATCAATGCTGTCACCGTTGCTGTTAATTGGCGGTTAGCTCCTCCAGAGATGGCCTATATCATCAATGACTCTGAAGCCAAAGTGCTCGTTATTCACGAAGAGTTCTCCGAACAACTCGCTGCTTTCGAATCTGATCTTGAACATGTACAACGGATTGTTGTCATAGGCAACCATGACACCCATGTTTCTTATGATGAATGGCGCAATGCACAATCAACAGAATGTGAAATGACTCCGGCAGGTGGCGGAGATGTTTCCATGCAGCTCTACACCTCAGGAACAACAGGCCTCCCTAAAGGAGCTCAGTTAACAAACGACAATTTTCAAGCATTATTCAAAGTCGTTAAGTGGCAAATGACTGGCGACTCAAGAAACATGGTCGTTATGCCGCTATTCCATATTGCTGGAAGCGGCTGGGCTTTATTTGGTATGGGATGCGGAGCGACATCTATCATGATGCGTGACTTTGATCCGGTAGGGGCTCTTCAACTAATAGAAACAGAGAAAGTCTCTCATGCCATCTTCGTTCCTGCGATCCTCGGGTTCTTCTTATTAGTTCCAAGTGAAGGCATTGACTTGAGTTCTATGGAACTTATCGCTTATGGCGCCTCACCAATTACCCAAGATGTATTGGTTAAATCCATGGAACAGTTCGGATGCCAGTACATGCAGGTATATGGACTATCTGAAACCACTGGGGCAGTTACACAGTTAGACCCAGAAGATCATGATCCAGGAGGCCCAAGAGAGCACCTGCTTCGCTCAGCTGGAAAGGCAATTGAAGGGGTCGAACTAAAAATCGTAGATGAAGAAACAGGCGAATCTCTTCCAGACGGAGAAGTGGGTGAAGTCTGGATTAAAGGCAATCAGAACATGATTGGGTACTGGAAACTCCCAGAAGCAACCGCTGAGTCTCTACCTGGAGGCGGATGGTTCCGGTCAGGCGATGCCGCCTATATTCGAGACGAGTATCTCTATATTCATGATCGGGTGAAAGACATGATTATTTCTGGCGGGGAAAATGTTTACCCAGCAGAAATCGAAAATGCTCTTATGGCACATGAAGCAATAGCAGACGTTGGAGTTATCGGTGTCCCAGACGAAAAATGGGGAGAAGTAGGCAAAGCGATGGTGGTTGTAGCACCTGGAAGCGAAATCACTGAAGAAGAAATTATTTCCTTTGCTCGAGAGAGACTTGCCGGTTTCAAATGCCCACAAAGCGTTGATTTCGTAGAAATGCTTCCACGTAATCCATCGGGGAAAATACTTAAGCGCGAATTACGGGAACCTTACTGGGAAGGTCGAGAGAGGCAGGTTTAGTCGCCGCCCGCTACCGCTACTTATGCTACTCCCGACTAGAGTCACCGATCATGGATAGAAATTTAGAAGGAAAAGTAGCGATCGTTACCGGTGGATCTCGTGGAATTGGCCGATCAATAGCCCAAACAATGTCACAGGCTGGCGCCAAAGTAATGATTACAAGCCGCAAAGCCGACGCATGTGAAGAAACTGCAGAAGCCATCACTAAAGAAACAGGTGGAGAAGTAGCTTATGTCCCAGGTCATGTTGGAAGATCTGAAGATATCGAAAGAGTCATAACCAGGACACTTGATTCATTTGGCGCCATTGACATTCTGGTAAACAATGCTGCAACCAATCCATATGCAGGTCCTGTTATAGATGTTGATCTACCACGCTGGGAAAAAACATTTGATGTAAACGTGACTGCTCCGCTCGCTTGGGTCCAAGCATGTTGGAGCGCTCACATGAAAGAACATGGTGGAAATATTATAAATATTTCCTCGGTAGGAGCTTTCTCCACAAATGCGATTCTCGGAGTTTATGACATTACTAAGTCAGCTTTAATACATTTAACTCAACAACTTGCAGCCGAACTTGGCCCAAACACCCGAGTAAATGCAATTTGCCCAGGGTTGATTAAAACAGACTTTGCTCGAGTTCTTTGGGAAGAAGGACGAGGCGACCATGTGGCCCAAATGTATCCATTGAAGCGACTTGGCGAAGTGGAAGATATCGCAGAAGCAGCCTTATTTTTAGCTACAGAATCTTCTGGCTGGGTCACTGGACAAGCGATAGTTGTTGATGGTGGCGGACTCGCAGGGTTCGGAACCCCAACAGTTTCTCTGTAACCCACTAGTTAAACGAACTAGACGTCTAACTGATTTCCGAGACTCTCCGTAGCATCAATAAATTCTTGCACCATCTCTAACACCACTTGTGCTGCGGGACGTGAACGATTCATAGATCCAACGATTTGACCAACAAAATAGGTAGCTAATTTCTCTGCTCCAGACCCACTCCGATGAGCAGACCGGTTAATTCTTTGTTGAGTCCCGCCCGTCAAAATTGATTGCAAGGGCATACCTAAAGGATCAGGAGTGTCTTCACGATCCCATTCATCTGTCCACGCAGTTCGAAGCATTCGTGCTGGTTTACCGGTAAGAGAACGAGATCTCAGCGTGTCATGGGTGTTAGCTTCAAGCATTTTTTGCTTAACAACAGGATGAGTCTCCGCTTCCTCAGTAGTTAACCAAACAGAGCCACACCAAACTCCTGCCGCCCCTAAAGCCATAGCCGCCGCCATCTGTCGCCCACCACCTATACCACCAGCGCCAAGAACAGGAACTGGAGAAATAGCATCGACTACATCAGGAATCAAAACCATTGTTCCAATCTCTCCTGTATGACCACCAGCTTCAGCTCCTTGAGCGATAATTAAATCAGCCCCAGCATTAACATTCCGTTCAGCATGAACTCGAGAACCAGCTAAAGCCGCCACCTTTACCCCTACTTCATGGCATTGTTCAATCATTTCTGGCGGTGGAGGGCCAAGAGCGTTGGCCATAAGAGCAGGCCCATGAGATAACGCTATTTCTAATTGCTCTCCGGCTCTGTTGGCAGAAAAAGGAGCGTCCGCAGAATTACCTAGAGAACTCCAAGCAGGTCCTTGACCATCAGCTTCTTCATCTTGTGGGACTTCATAGCGTGTTAAAAGATCGTTGAGGAAATCGCGATGTTCACCCGGAATTAAAGCAGCAACATCTGCCATGGTTAGACCGCCACCGTCGTCTCCTGCATAACGAGCAGGAACAATTAAATCCACTCCAAAGGGAAGGTCACCGATTTCATCTCGGATCCATGCCAAATCTATTTCAAGATCTTCATCAGAATGACCTACTGCCCCAAGAACTCCCATACCGCCGGCTTTGCAAACTGCAGCGACTACATCTCGACAATGAGAGAAAGCCAAAATAGGAAATTCAATTTTAAACATTTCGGTAACTGGAGTTTTCATTAGAGTCCTGTCTTTTAAATACCTCTGACTTCTTATCTTAGAGACGTTACTCGGTACCAGAGCAATGATGGAAATAGTAATAACAGAATTAATCAACTCATCATGAATGATCAAAGACTGACTATTTATGAGTTTTAAGAAGCCTCATAAGTTCAAAAACAGCGTTCATTGAAAGCCCGATCACATTTTCTTGACACCCGTGAACTCTAGAAATCAAATCAGCGCCGCGCCCTTGAATGGCATATCCTCCTGCTTTATCAAGAGGCTCACCAGTTTTTACGTAATCTTCGATCTCTTCATCGGTCAAGTCTCGAAAAGTGACCTCCGAGCTAACCACTCCGGAAATATCTTGACAGTCATGACGGAAAGCTATCCCGCCAACAATTTGGTGAGTTCGTCCAGAAAGACTTTCAAGCATCGCTGTTGCTCTCTTTTGAGTACCAGGCTTACCCAAGATTTCATTGTCTATAACCGCAACAGTGTCGGCAGCGAGACCAGTTTCTTCAACCTCTACGACATCTCTTAATTTCTCTAAGGCCAGTCGTTCAACTAAGGCCGAAGGAAATTCACCAGATTTAGGCGTCTCATCAATTTGAGGAATTCGCACCTCTATTGTGAATCCGTAATCTTGCAGCAAACGAAGCCGCTGAGGCGATTGAGAAGCAAGAATGAGTGTCTTATCCACCTGACACCAGCACTTCAGCTTCAGCCGGTGGGGGAGTTACGTCATTTGGGTCGTTTAACCACCCTTCTGGTAAAAACACTTTTCTTGGCCCGCCTCTGTGACTGCGCGGAATACGTAAAGATTCAGGATCAAGAGACAGATCGGAATTCAAATCAGAAAGGCAAAGTTTTAAGTCGTCAAGTGATTCAATCATTTTGAGTGCATGTCGAGCTGCTGGGCCGGTTGCATAGCCTTTCAGATACCAAGAAGTGTGTTTGCGAAAGTCCTTTATTCCTTGTGGCCCAGCCCAATCCACTAGTAGACCCGCATGTCGGATCATGGTTTCACAGACGTCTTTTAGCATTGGAGGATCAGTTGGTTCCTGACCACCAGATTCTGGAGTGGCTCCAAAAACAGAAGCGAGGTCACCGAAGAGCCATGGTCTTCCTAAACATCCGCGGCCTACAACTACACCATCACAACCCGTAGACCGCATCATTCGTAGAGCATCCCATGGTTCCCATATGTCTCCATTTCCAAAAACAGGAAGAGTAGTTACTGACTGTTTTAAAGCCTCAATCTTTGTCCAGTTAGCCTCACCTGAATAAAGTTGTTCAGCGGTTCGGGCATGAAGAGCTATAGAAGCTGCACCAAGATCTTCTGCGATCCGGCCAGTGTCTAAGAACGTTTGGTGTTTGTCATCAGTGCCTACTCTGAATTTCAATGTCACAGGAATTGATTCTGCAGCGTCTATGGCCGCCTTAACAATTGACGCAAGGAGTTTTGGTTTTAAAGGAAGTGCAGCTCCACCACCCTTCCTCGTAACTTTCGGCATTGGGCAACCAAAATTGAGATCCACATGATCGACACGATCTTCGCTCACAAGTATTCTCACAGCTTCGTACATACTTACAGGCTCTGTTCCATAGAGCTGAATACTCCGTGGGTTCTCTTCTGAAGAGAAGTGGCTAAGTCGACGAGTCTTCAAATGACCTTCGACAAGACCACGGGCAGTAATCATTTCACTGACGTAAAGACCAGCTCCGAACTCTCTGCAAAGTGTTCGAAATGGGGCGTTGGTCACTCCTGCCATAGGGGCTAGCACGACTGGCGGCCAAACAGGAATATTGCCAATTTTGGGCACGCTAAATTCATTTGGTGCCGTTACTTGAACTTCTTTGTTCACGGTTGTTCGTAAACCCATAACAATAGGTTACGGCGATTAACGAGCGAGTCGGATGCCTTGATGCCCAGTTGAACTATCTGGAGTTGTAGAGGAGCGAGCTCCCACACGGTAACGGTGGCAGTAACTGTCATGACAAAGAAAAGATCCTCCCTTAATTACCCGATGAGTTCCGATTTTTGCTCCCTTAGGATCTACTATTGGACGATCGTCACCGAAACGAGTTGAAAACCAGTCACTACACCATTCCCAAATGTTTCCAGAACAATTGAAGAGACCAAACTCGTTTGGTTCGAAAGCATTAACGGGACAGGTGCCTGTATATCCGTCTTCAGCAGTGTTTTCAGTTGGAAAGATACCAGTCCATATATTGCATCTGTGTTCTCCGTCGACAACTAACTCGTCGCCCCAAGGTAAATCGCATTGGTCAAGGCCACCTCGCGCAGCAAATTCCCATTCAGCTTCGGTAGGTAAACGAGCATCAGCCCACTCGGCAAACGCAACAGCATCAAACCAAGAAATATGTACAACCGGATGGTCTCCACGGTCAGAAATGGAACTTCCTGGACCTTCGGGATGCCTCCAATTTGCTTCGTAAACTTGCCTCCACCATTCAGCGCCAACGACACCTCGTGTGTCAGGAAAATCTGTAGGAAGATGCCCAAAAAAAACGAAAGACCATCCTTCTTTCTCCGCTGTAGTCACATAATTGGTTTGTTGTACAAACTTTAAAAACTCTTCGTTAGTCACTGCAGTAGCAGAGATAGAGAAGGCTTTTACTACAACTTCTCGAACTGGACCTTCTCCGTCAGATGGGTATAATTTCGGATTATCGCTTCCCATACGGAAGGATCCTCCTTCGAGTTTCACGAATCGGGACAACTCTTTAATACTCAAGATAAAGAGGCGACAAAAGATCTAATCGCATCGGCACATTGTTCTGGTGCCTTCAGGTGAACCATATGTCCTTGATCAGGAATAATGATGCTCTCATGGACGTTTAAGTCCCGAGAAAATAAGGAAGAAGCAGCAGTAAAACGTTTATCTCGTTCACCGAGAAGTACCAAAGTTGATGCTGAGATGTCAGTTAAATGATCAATTACTTCAGAATCAACGTGCATAGATATTTCTTCAACCCCAGGGCCTTGATCAAGTTTTTCAGCGCTTGCTCGAACAGCATTATTCCATTCTTCACGAGCTTCGGCATTTCTGAAACCTGGGCCTGTAGCTACTAAAACAAGCCCCGCTACATCTTCAGGACAATTAAGAGTATGAGCAAGGGATAAATAGCCTCCAAGGCTATGACCGATCAATACCGCTGGACGTCCAGCAGTATCAAGCACGGCACGTAGATCAGAAAGAGCGTGCTCGCGTGAATACGAACCAGGAGGCGGGGTGTCGCTTTCGCCATGGCCACGAAGATCCCAACTAGCGACTGTGTGGTCATGAGAAAGGTTCTGAATTAATGGGTTCCAAACAGTTCGGTCATTAACCCATCCATGAGTGAAAACAAGCAAAGGCCCCGATCCTTGTAAATCAAAACCAAGTTGTATGTCATCAGCTCCTGAAATCATCGGAGGCCTCGAAAGAAATCTTGAACGTCATTAATGTAAACCTCAGGCGTTTCAAGAGAAGCAAAATGTCCACCTTTTTCGTGCTCTACCCAAAAAATGACGTTATGAGAAGCTTCAACCCATCGTTTCCGAGCCACAAACAGTTCATTGGGAAAAGCTGAGACACCAAGTGGAACATCACCTAAAGACTCCATAGTCAGCCCATTTGGTTGCCTGTTCTCAAAATAGAAACGAGTAGAAGAATTAATAGTTTCAGTGAACCAATACACAGAAACATTTGCCAAAAGAGTATCTCGATCAACTATTGAAAATAGATCGTCGTCATGATCTGTCCAACCATAAAATTTTTCACCAATCCAAGAAAGCAACCCTGCGGGTGAGTCGTTCAATCCTGTTCCGAGAGTTTGAGGACGAGTTTCTTGTATTCGAAAGTAGCCGTTATCTTCAGCCGCGTACCAAGAACTTCTATCAAAATGCTGTTGTTCTTCTGGAGTGATATCCGTGAAATCGTCATCGTTACCTGCAGGTCCCGCTGCCATCATGTTCACATGGCAACCAACAACTCCGTCTTGATCAAGATGAGCCATGTGGCGAGAAACCATCGAACCCCAATCTCCGCCTTGCACCCCATACTGTTCGTAACCAAGGCGACCCATCAATGTCACTAAAGCAGATGCAGTACGGTTCACTCCCCATCCCTTTTCGCTAGGAGGATCAGACCATCCATACCCAGGAAGAGAAGGAGCGACCACATGAAAAGCATCAGAAGGATTACCTCCGTAAGCCACCGGATCAGTCAATGGTTCAATTACTTTAAGAAATTCTGTTACAGACCCGGGCCATCCATGATTTAGCACTAAAGGTAAAGCTTCTTCGTGAGGAGACCGTTGATGTATAAAATGAAAACTTTGGCCATCTATTTCAGTTAAAAAATGATCAAAAGAGTTGAGTTGTCTCTCAATAGACCGCCAGTCAAATTCATCTGCCCAATAACGCGCAAGATCTTTCAACCAAACTTGATCACACCCGTAGTCCCATCCGCTATCGGGGATTTGATCAGGCCACCGAGTGGCGCTTAACCGACTTTTAAGATCAGAAATTTGATCTTCGCTAACTGAAATTGTGAAAGGGTGAATTTCTTCTGACAACTTGAATCCTTTTTGAATTAATTACCAAAACCGTACTCTGCTTCTTTCCCAAGGTAGGAATCCGGTACTAAGTTAAAAGGATGGAAATAAAAAGTGCACAAGTTTTAGTCACTGGAGGATCTCGTGGGATCGGAGCAGCGTTGGCCCGAGAATATTCAGCAAAAGGGGCGCGAGTAATCGTGACCGCCCGATCAGAAGGAGATTTAGAGAGAGTCGCTGCAGAGATTAACGGTGTAGCCCACGTAGCTGATTTAAGCATTGCAGAAACAGTAGACAACCTAATTCAAGAAATTGAATCGTTATATGGGCCAATAGACGTATTAGTTAATAACGCTGGGGTAGAAACAGTTAACCCCGTAGCCACGGTTGCTCCAGCAGATATTCGAGCAGCAGCAAGAACAAACCTTGAAACTCCTATGGTGCTAACACGACAAGTATTGCCAGGAATGATAGAACGCGAAAAAGGTGCTTTGGTTTATTTATCTTCTCTTGCTGGGACATCTGGTTTCGCTGGAATGGGACCTTATTGCGCTACTAAAGCAGGTTTGAATAATTTTGTTGCAGCTCTACGCATAGAACTTAAAAACACACCTATTCACACGACACTGGTCGCTCCCGGACCAGTAGACACGCGCATGTGGGATGCAGTTGAAACTGCTTCAGAAAGCATTCAACGCTCTGTCCAAAGATTTGAGAATTTACGTCTTCTGCCTAAAACCACACCGGAGAAACTTGCTAAACGAGTTGTTTCCGCCACCCAGAACGGGCGTCGTCACGTACGTCACCCTCATCGTTTAACTCTCAATTTTTGGTTAGGTGAAGCCCCACGACGCATTACAGAAGCATCAATGATTGGAGTTAAATTTAACCCCTTAGACCACGTTGAATAATTATGCGTGTTCAGCTAATTCTCGGAGTTTACCCAACGTACGTGCAGCATCTCCTCCAACAGCATTCACATTTAGTGAAGTCACCCCAGCCTCTTTATAGGCGGCTAAACGATCAACGATGTAAGCCTCGTCACCGCACAAAGTTGTATTTTCGATTAACTCAGCCGGTAAAGCAGCCATAGCGTCTTCTCTGCGTCCATTTAAATAAGCATCTTGAACCGCTGCAGCCTCATCTGCAAAGCCGTAGTCTCGACAAACATCGTTGTAAAAATTCTTCCCTTTTGCTCCCATCCCACCGATGTATAAGGCAGCCATTGGGCGAGCAAAATCGCGGTACTGTGCAGCGTCATCACCAATAGCAACAATCCCGCCAGCCACAATGTCGAACTCTCCAAGTGAAGGATCACGACGATCCAATCCAGCTTTTACAGGTTCACCCCAAATTAGATGCATGCGTTCCGGGTACACAAGGAAAGGTAGCCACCCATCGGTACTAGCGGCGGTTTCTTCAACGCTTTTACTGCCAAGAGCAGCGATGTAAATCGGAATGTTGTCACGCACCATGTGGTTAATAATCTTCAGAGGTTTACCTAACCCCGTGCCTTGATCAGGCGGCAGTGGCAAAGTAAAAACTTTTCCTTCAAACTCAAGTTTTTCTCGCTTCCAAGCCATTCGACAAATAGAAATTATTTCTTTGATACGAGTAAGCGGCATTGAATACGGCATTCCATGAAATCCTTCAATTACTTGAGGACCGGAAGCACCAAGACCTAGAGAAAAACGGCCACCAGATAACGCGTCTAGACCCGCAGCTGTTTGAGCTAGCAAAGCCGGAGTACGACTGTAAGTGTTGAGAATCCCACTTGCTAGTTGAATGGTGTCAGTGGTGGCAGCCAGATAACCCAACAGACTCACAGCATCTAATCCGTAAGCCTCTGGTATCCATATTTTGTCAACACCGGCCGCTTCAAGCTCACGAGCCTGAGTAGCTGCTTCATTTGGATCGGTCGCATAGTTAAGAAGAGTTGTAATACGCATCCATATATCATTGCAGTTAAAGCCGTTAAATGATTAGTCGGGCAAACATCAAAGAGCCCTTTAAATAGGTAAAAAATCTTTAATTTACGGGTCATCAGTCACATAAATTCCCAATAATGACAAATACTCACCTACGATTTAAAGATGCCGGATTTCACTCCAATGCCACTGGCCGATGAATTTGAACAAGTTTCAAATTCAGATTGGGTTGCCCTTGCAGAAAAAACTTTAAAAGAGGGGTCGCTGAAATCGTTAACTACAACAACCGCAGACGGAATATCAGTTAAACCGCTTTACTCTGCAGCAGACAGTAACGGACGAACCACTTCGCCGGGTAGCGATGTATGGGACATTCGAGCATTAATTATGGCGACAACCCCAGAAGCCGCAAACAGAGCCTCGCTTGAAGAACTAATGAAAGGTTCAACTTCACTACTTCTAGACCTTTTCACCGTTGGGTCTACAGACCTCTCTCAAATTCTGAACGACATATATCCAGAGATGACAACCATTTCACTTCATCCGAACCCCTATGGGATCGAGGCAGCAGAAAAACTATTAGGCCTATGGCAAAGTAAAGACCTTTCCTCATGTAAAGGCGACTTAGGACTTGACCCTTTAGGTAACTCTTCTCGTTATGGCGGAGAACCTAACTGGGAGGGAATAGTCGATGTCACAAATTCCACACAAGATCATCCCGAAATCCATTCAATCACTGTCGATTCCACGGTCTATGCCGAAGCAGGAGCAAGCGAAGCATGGGAGTTAGCTTGCTCACTATCTACAGCGGTCGCTTATTTAAGGCACCTACAACACAACGGAATAGAACCTAGTGAAGCATCAACTTCATTCACGTTCACTTACTCTGCTGACACCGACCAGTTTCTTACCATGGCTAAGTTCCGTGCAGCACGACATCTCTGGCAGCAGGTACAACACCATTGCGGTATAACTCCAACCCCTCAACACCAGACAGCGATCACTTCAGCAGCAATGCTGACCTGCTCTGACCCTTGGATGAATCTTTTACGCACGACAGTTGCCGCTTTTGCCGCAGGAACTAGTGGAGCAAACGCAGTTACTTCACGCCCTTTTGATACACCGCTAGGTCAACCTGATGAATTTGGACAACGTCTCGCTCGAAACACTCAACTATTACTCACAGAAGAAAGCGGGTTGGGGAAAGTAATAGACCCAGGAGGTGGATCTTGGTATCTCGAAAACCTAACAAAAAAACTTTCTGAAGAATCATGGAAGCGATTCCAATCCATAGAGGCCGAAGGCGGGATGGAAGTTGCCTTAGCTAATGGAAAAATACTTTCTGAAATAGAGAACACATGGGAAGTACGTAAAGGTCGCCTGAAATCAGGAGAAGCTTCTTTAATTGGTGTAAATATTTATCCAAATTCCGATGAGAAACCATTAACTCGACCACTTTCTCCTCGTTCACCAAATGGCCCATTTAAACTCCGTCGCTGGTCTGAACTATTTGAAGAGTCAGGAAACAAATCATGATTCCAGACTTCTCTACTATCAACATGCAGGAACACGGTTCAGAATTTTCAGAAAATAATGAGACGTTTAGCACCCCAGAACAAATTGACGTACGTCGCTATTCAACAGAACAGGACACTGCCGAGTTTGATTTTCTTAACACATGGCCTGGATTTCCTCCGTATTTAAGAGGGCCATACCCGACGATGTATACGAACCAACCATGGACAGTCAGGCAGTATGCAGGATTTTCAACAGCTGAAGAATCAAATGCTTTTTATCGCCGAAACCTCGAAGCAGGACAACGCGGACTTTCCGTAGCTTTTGATTTAGCAACTCACCGAGGATATGACAGCGACCATCCTCGGGTAGCTGGAGATGTTGGCATGGCCGGAGTAGCCATTGATTCCATTCTCGACATGCGAGCTTTATTCGAAGGAATACCCCTTGATCAAATGAGCGTTTCATTCACGATGAACGGAGCTGTCCTACCAATTTTGGCTTTTTACGTGGTGGTCGCAGAAGAACAAGGTGTTTCTCCGGATCAACTTACTGGAACTATTCAGAATGACATTCTGAAAGAATTCATGGTTCGAAACACTTATATCTACCCACCCAGTCCTTCAATGCGTATCGTCTCAGACATTATTGAATGGTCAAGCAAAGAGATGCCAAAGTTCAACCCGATCTCAATTTCGGGTTATCACATACAAGAAGCAGGAGCCACTGCTGATCTTGAATTGGCCTACACGTTGGCAGATGGAGTTGAGTACGTTCGAGCAGCAATAGACGCAGGTCTGGACATTGATGCTTTTGCTCCCAGATTAAGTTTTTTCTGGGGCATTGGGATGGATTTCTTTATGGAGGTCGCCAAGCTAAGAGCAGGACGTCTTCTTTGGGCCCGCTTAATGAAACAGTTCAATCCTCAAAATCCCAAATCTCTATCGCTACGAACTCATTGTCAGACTTCCGGATGGAGTTTGACTGCACAAGATCCCTATAACAATGTGATTCGTACCTGCATTGAGGCAATGGCGGCAACACAAGGACATACCCAATCTCTCCACACAAATGCATTAGACGAAGCATTAGCACTACCAACAGATTTTTCAGCCCAGATCGCTCGCAATACTCAACTTTTCTTACAGGAAGAAAGCGATACTTGTCGGGTCATCGACCCGTGGGGAGGTAGCTATCACGTAGAAAAATTAACGCATGACCTCGCTAGCCGTGCTTGGGAACATATAACAGAAATTGAAGATACTGGTGGAATGTCAGCAGCAATCGAAGCTGGCATACCGAAAATGCGAATTGAAGAATCTGCAGCCCGTGTGCAAGCCCGTATTGATTCAGGACGGCAAGTAGTAATAGGTGTGAACCGCTATCAACTTGAAAGCGAAGAAGAAATTGACGTTCTACGAGTGGATAATGCTCAAGTTCGTTCCGATCAAATTAGGCGACTAGAACGCTTAAAAAATGAACGAGATGTAACAAAATGTGCACAAGAACTTGCAGCTCTTACTCTTTGTGCAGAGACCGGTGAAGGTAACTTGCTAGCGTTAGCAGTTAACGCTGCTCGAGCACAGGCTACAGTCGGCGAAATATGTGAAGCTATAGAAAAAGTATATGGCCGTCATATAGCGGAGGTAAGAACAATTTCTGGAGTATTTAGTTCAGAGGCAGGAGACGAAGAGGCAGTGCAAGCTGCTCGAATTCAGGTCGCAGAATTTGAATCTCTCAATGGGCGACAACCAAGAATTTTGGTAGCAAAGATGGGCCAAGACGGTCATGATCGAGGACAAAAAGTAGTTTCTACCGCCTTCGCAGATTTGGGATTTGATGTCGATATCGGCCCTTTATTTTCCACTCCTGCAGAGGTAGCACGCCAAGCAGTAGAGAATGATGTTCATGTCGTAGGTGTCAGTTCAATGACAGCAAGTCATTTGACCCTTGTTCCTGAGTTACGTTCAGAATTACAAGCCCTTGGACGTGAAGATATAGCCATAGTTGTAGGCGGAGTCATACCCGCACAAGACCATGAAACGCTATTAGAGGCAGGGGCATCAGCTATTTTCCCTCCTGGCACTGTGATCGCTGATGCAGCAACAGAATTAATAAAGAAGTTGAAGTGAAAACAAAGGCCGAAGATTTAGCTAATGGCGTCAAAAAAGGCGACCGTGCGATCATCGGACAAGCCATAACTTTAGTTGAATCGTCTCTTGTTGAAGATCAACAAGCTGCCCATAGTTTGTTAGAAGAACTACTACCACATACTGGAAATGCTCACCGGATCGGAATCACGGGAGCTCCTGGTGTAGGAAAGTCCACATTAATTGAATCACTAGGAAGTCAACTCACTGACTCCGGACATCGAGTCGCAGTCTTAGCGGTAGATCCAACAAGCACGATTACCAAAGGCTCAATTCTTGGTGATAAAACCCGTATGTCAAAACTCGCTAATGACCCTTCAGCCTTCATACGTCCTTCTCCTAGCGCAGGAACACTTGGAGGAGTTGCTAGAACAACTCGTGAAACGATGGTGATTCTTGAAGCCGCAGGTTATGACGTGGTGATTGTAGAAACCGTTGGAGTTGGCCAGTCAGAAACAGAGATCGCCAGCATGGTGGACACGTTTTTAACTTTATTGCTACCAGGCGCAGGAGACGAATTACAGGGAATCAAAAAGGGAGTGCTTGAACTCGCTGACTTAATCGCAGTGAATAAAGCAGATGGCGACAATTTGTCACGTGCCCGTAATTCTGTAAATGACTACACGATGGCTTTACGGCTAACTCGACCCATTAATAAGAATTGGGAACCACACGTGATGATGGTCAGTGGGTTGACTGGCGAAGGACTTGAAGACTTATGGTTCGCAATCACAAAACATCGTCAAGTTCTAACTGAGAGCGGTGACTGGGAGAAGAAACGCAGCGATCAACGTTTGTCTTGGATGTGGTCAGCAATAGAAAACCATGTAATTTCTGGAATCCACGGCCACCTTGAAGTGATGCAAATCTTAGAAAAGATAGAACACGAGGTTTCATCAGGAGTAATGAACCCAAGGCGTGGAGCAGAAGAAATTCTTAAAGTTTTAGAGAAGAGTTAGAACTCTTCATCAAAGGCGACATCGCCAGACACGCCTGTTTGGTAAGCAGCAACAGTGCGTTCAAAGAAGTTCGTTAACTCTTGAACATCTTGAAGATCCATGAATCCAAATGGGTTTTGTGAGTTGTATCTTTTCTCTAGTCCTAGTTGAAGGAGCCGTTGGTCTGCCACAAACTGCAAGTATTCACGTGTATCTACAGTCGAAAGTCCAGAGATCCCTTGCCCAAGGAGATCTTCGGCGAACTGATATTCGCATTCGACGGCTTCTTCTAACATTTCTAAAATTCGTGCTTTAAGGTCTTCGTCAAAGAGTTCTGGTTGTTCTGTTCGAACAGTCTCAACTACTGCAAAAGCAAAGTTCATGTGACAGCTTTCATCACGGAAAACCCAGTTTGTTCCAGCGGCTAAACCGTTTAGAAGCCCTTTGGAGCGAAGAAAATATACATATGCAAAAGCTGCAAAGAAGAAAAGTCCTTCGATGCATGCAGCGAAACAAACGAGATTTAAAAGAAACTTTTTACGATCTTCAAGACTGTTTAGTTCTTCTAATTCGTCTATTGAACCAATCCACTTAAAACAGAAATCCGCTTTCTTTTTAATCGAGGGGATGTTGTGAATAGCAGCGAAGGCTTCTTCTCGTTCGGAATGGTCAGGGATGTAATTGTCGAGCAATGTTAGATAGAACTGAACATGAAGAGCTTCTTCATACAGTTGTCGAGAGAGGTACATTCTTGCCTCGGGAGCATTGATGTGCTTGTAAAGATTCAAAACTAGATTATTGGCAACAATTGAATCTCCAGTAGCAAAGAACGCTACAAGTCTTGATACGAGATGCTTTTCAGCTGGGTCAAGTTTTCTATCAAGGTCTGGGATGTCATCAGAGAAATCTATTTCATCCACTGTCCAAGTATTTTTAATTGCATCTTGATACATCTCATAAAATAATGGGTACCTCATTGGACGAAGCGTGAGATCAAATCCAGGATCCAGTATGTTTCCTCGAGATGCAGTAGGTGACTGAGAGGGGAGTTCGTCGTGTTCCTCGAAAGGTTGTTCTACAAGAGCCATTAGTCGCACGCCTCACATGTCTCAGGGTTCTCTAACGAACAAGCAACCGCTTCAGCATCGGTAAATGTTTTTACCGATGCAGGGGAGGTTGGTTCATTAGAGGTAACGGTGGTTTGGTTGATTCGTGTAGCAGGACGTGACCGCAAATAGTAAGTGGTCTTCAATCCAGATTTCCATGCATGTAAATACATAGAACTAAGTTTCCCTATGGTTGGAGATTCCATGAAGAGGTTTAGAGACTGGCTTTGGTCAATAAACGCTCCTCTGTCTGCAGCCATATCAATCAGAGAACGCATAGGGACTTCCCAAGCTGTGCGGTAGATATCTTTTAGATCTTGAGGTATGCCATCAATTTCTTGAATTGAACCTTCAGCAGTTTTTATTCCAGAAATAATTTCTTCAGTCCAGAGATCTCGTGCCTGTAGGTCTCGAACTAGATACCGGTTTATTTGAAGGAATTCGCCTGAAAGGGTTTCTCGTTTGAACATATTTGAAACTTGTGGCTCAATGCATTCGTAACATCCCGCGATAGTAGCGATTGTGGCGGTAGGTGCAATCGCGATCATGAGAGAGTTTCTTAATCCATGAGTTGCTATTCGGTCACGTAGAGTTTGCCACCGGTCTGGGTCAGACGGGGTGACTCCCCATAGATCAAACTGAAGGTCGCCTTTAGCTGCACGGGTGATAGAAAAGTTTTCGTGAGGACCTGACACTTCGGCTAGTTCAGTTGAAGCTAAAAGAGCGTTGAAGTAGATTTCTTCAGATATTTTTGCTGATAGTTTGCGGGCTTCTTCAGAGTCAAAAGATAGACCTAGTTTGAAAAAGACATCTTGGAGTCCCATGAGACCCATTCCGACAGGTCTCCATACTGAGTTTGAAAATCCTGATTCAGGGGTTGGGTAGAAGTTGATGTCAACAACACGGTCAAGAAAAGGAACAGCAGTACGAACAACTTCTCCTAAACGCTCAAAGTCAAAGACTCCATCTGAAACTAAGGATCCAAGGTTGACTGAACCTAGGTTGCATACGGCTGTTTCTTCTTGATCGGTTACTTCAAGAATTTCTGTACAAAGGTTAGAAAGGTGAATTACTTTGCCTGGCTCCCCCGTCTGATTTGACCGAGTATTTGAAGCATCTTTGAACGTCATCCAACCATTGCCTGTTTGGGCGAGTGTTCTCATCATGCGGCTATAGAGATCTCTTGCTGGTATTTGACGTTCGAATAGTCCTTCTTCCTCTGCTTTGAGATAGGCAGAACGGAATTCTTCGCCGTAGGTGTCGGTCAAATTTGGAACTTTTTTTGGATCAAAGAGAGACCAAACCCAGTCGTTTTCAACTCTCTCCATGAACAGGTCTGGTACCCAGTTAGCGAGATTAAGGTGATGCGTTCTTCTTTGGTGATCTCCTGTGTTTTCGCGTAACTCTAAGAAGTCTTCAATATCAGCGTGCCAAGTTTCAAGGTAAACACAAGCAGCACCTTTTCTTCTCCCGCCTTGATTTACCGCAGCTACAGAAGAGTCAAGTGTCTTGAGCCAAGGAACAATTCCGTTTGAGAGCCCATTAGTTCCGCGAATTAGCGAGTCTTTTGACCGAATTCTGTGCCAAGCTACACCGATTCCTCCTGCAAACTTGGAAAGTTGAGCTATGTCGGCGTACCTCTTATAGATGCCTTCGAGACTGTCTTCAGGCGAGTCAAGAAGGTAGCAGGAAGACATTTGAGGGTGAGTAGTTCCTGAATTGAAAAGAGTAGGACTTGAGGGAAGGTACTGCAGTGAAGAGATCAACTTGTAGAAGGTAATTGCTTCTTCTTGGGATGTAGCGAGTCCGCATGCCACCCGTAGGAAAAAGTATTGAGGGGTTTCAGTTACTTTGCGATTTTCTGGATGCCGCAGAAGGTAGCGGTCATAGACAGTCCGTAAGCCGAAGAATTCAAAAAGTTGATCTCTGTCGTGTTCAATTGTGTCGTTTAATTTTCTCGCGTTTGAAGAAACAAAATCTGCGACTTCTTGGCTGATGAGCCCTTGATCTAATCCAATCTGAATTGACTGCGAGAATGAATGGATGTCTTGATTGCGGACTTCTTTGTCGATGACGGTAGCGAGCAAACGAGCAGCTAAGCGAGAGTAGTTGGGTTCTTCTCCGATGAAAGAAGAAGCTGTCCGTATTGACAGATCATCAAGCTCTTCTGTGGTGGCACCATCGCAAAGTCCTGAGATAGTTCTCGTGGCGATCCTTAGGGGGTCTACTCCAGAAAGCCCTTCCGCTGAACGCTCAACAGCTTTTACAATTTTGTTCAAGTCAACGGGTTCAAGATCACCGTTACGTTTGCGCACCATCATCTGAGACGATCCTGTGGTAGGAGGGGAGTCAAGATGTTCTTCTGCGAGCGCCATATGTTTTCCTATTCGTCTTTGCGGCGTTCCAACCGTGGGTACCGCTTGTTGTGTTAACCCCGACCCTGCATGCTTCACAACTTGTGCAAGTTGATCGTCGTTTAAGTCCGGTTACTAATTTCACGCATGTAATTACAACGTTGTCAAGAGAATTGCGCTTTGAAAGTAATTTTTTTTCTCTATCGCACTCTGTGTGGCCAGAAGGCTTCGATCAAGTCAGGTAAGTCGCGCTCTGAGCGCGAATTTAATTAGTCTCAAATCTTGGTTACGCGGAGGCCAATAGTTAGAGGGAGTCCTTCTACTTCAACTTCGGTCATGTGGTCTCCATTTTTACCGATAAGAATTTCAGTAGCGAGAACTTGATTGGCCACGTATGACTCGTGAACTTTGACTGAGTCAAGTAGTTCGGAGTTGCCATCTAACCAAAGTTCGATGCGGTCAGTAACGATGAGGTCAGCTTGACGTCGTGCCTGTTGCACTTGGCGAACCACGTCGCGAGCTAATCCTTCAGTCTCAAGTTCCGGAGTAAGTTCAGCATCTAACACGACTACTATGTTTGCTCCACTAAGGGTCGCTGCGGTTGTGCCTTCGGGAGAATCTAAAGCTAATTCAAATTCTCCAGGCTCTAAAATCTCACCGCTGATACTCACCGTGCCATCATCGTTTTGAGTAAAGTCTCCGGACCGAGCAGCAGCAAAAACCTCTTGCACTTTTCCTCCAAGACGGGGGCCTAAGGCTCCACCATTTGGCTGCAAAGTGAAAGAAGCGTATTGGCTGATATCTTCGGTGAGTTGAACAGATTTCACGTTTACTTCATCTGTTAGTAGATGTGTGAGGTCTTGAATTCTTTGAACGTTATTTCCTGCTACTGTCAAACAGTTCAAAGGTAATCGAACGCGTAATCCACTCTCTTCACGCAGCCTTAGAGCGGTAGAGGCAACACTTCGGATGAGATCCATAGTCGCAACGAGATCAGGGTTAGAAGGTAAGGAAGAAGGATCAGGCCAGTCGCAAAGGTGAACGCTTTGGCTTTCTGTTAATCCGGTATGTATCTCTTCCATGATCATGGGCAGAAAAGGTGCGGCCACTCTTGAGAGCATCACTAAGACGGTGTAGAGGGTGTCATGAGCGTCACGTTTGTCAAGTTCGTTGTCGTCGGAGGATTTAGCCCAGAACCGGTTACGGCTACGTCGGATATACCAGTTGTTGAGAGCATCAATGAAATTGTGAATCTCTGTTGTAGCACCAGAGATGTCATAAGAATCCATGCGGTCAGTTACTGACTCAATAAGTAGCCGTGTTTTAGCAAGGAGGTATTTGTCAAGAAGTTGGGTTGAGTCTGTGCGGAGCTCTGCTTTGTAATTATCTGCGTTCGCATAGAGGGTGAAGAATGAGTAGGCATTCCAGATAGGTAGAAGTACTTGTCTTACGACATCGTCAATTCCTGTATCACTGATACGTAGGTCGCCTCCGCGGACAATTGGTGAAGACATCAGATACCAGCGGAGAGCGTCTGCTCCTTGTGAAATAAAAATTTCTTCAGGCTCTGTGTAGTTCCGGAGTTTCTTTGAAAGTTTTGTTCCATCTTCAGCGAGAAGAATTCCATGACAGATCACATTTGAAAAAGCAGGTCGATCAAATAAAGCAGTGGCTAACACGTGCATTGTGTAAAACCAGCCGCGTGTCTGGTTGATGTATTCAACGATGAAGTCCGCGGGAAAGTGTTCTTCAAACCATGTTTCATTTTCAAAGGGATAGTGAAATTGAGCAAAAGGCATTGAACCTGATTCAAACCAACAGTCAAGAACTTCTGGGACTCTACGCATTGTTGATTTCCCAGTAGGGTCATCAGGATTAGGGCGGGTTAGTTGATCAATGAAAGGGCGATGAAGATCATCTGGTCTTATTCCAAAATCGGCTTCAATGTCATCAAGGCTGCCGTAGACGTCGGTTCGAGGGAATTCAGGATTGTCACTTTTCCATACTGGTATAGGAGAACCCCAAAATCGGTTACGGCTAATAGACCAATCGCGTGCCCCGGAGAGCCAAGTGCCAAATCTTCCATCACGAACATGGTCCGGGATCCAATTTATTTCTTTATTGATTTCCACCATTTGATCTCGGAAATCAGTGACTTTTACGTACCAAGATGATATTGCTTTGTAGATGATTGGAGTGTCTGTACGCCAACAATGGGGGTAGTTATGTTCGTAGGTGTCATGACGAATCAGATAACCAGAACTCTTGAGGGTCCGAATGATTTCTGGGTTAGCTTCAAATACGTTCATTCCGGCCCAGTCAGGCACCGCTTCAGTGAATTCTCCTTGATCGTCTACAGGGACAGCTTCTCCTATGTGGATTCCATTTGATTCACATAGGTCTTGATCTTCTTCACCAAACCCAGGTGCCATATGGACCACTCCAGTGCCCTCAGCAGCATCAACAAAATCTGCTTCTAGAACCCTGAACGCGTCATCTCTATCTGCAAAGTAATCAAACATCGGGGTGTAAGTTCGGCCCACTAAATCAGACCCACTTATTGTCCCGATTTCGGAAGTTGATTCAAGTTGAGCCGAGTATCTATCAATAGCATCAGACCCCAGAATGAAAACTGTTCCATCGTTATCTTGCATTAGCGAATAAGTAACTTCGGGCCCTACCCCTAAGGCTAAATTCGAGGGAAGAGTCCACGGTGTAGTGGTCCACGCGAGTATCTTCATTGGGCCAGGGTCTCCTTCAGTAGGAGAGAGATTGAATGTTACGGTCACCGCGGGATCTTGTCGAGGTCGTGTGGCATCGTCAAGACGGATTTCAAAATTGGATAACGGAGTCTCTGCTCCCCAGGAGTAAGGCATGACACGAAAGGCTTCATAAACCAGTCCTTTATCCCAGAGCTCTTTGAACGCCCACATAACCGACTCCATGTAGTCCCGGTCCATGGTTTTGTAATCATGGTTGAAGTCAACCCATCGTGCTTGTCGGGTAACAGTTTTTTCCCACTCGTTGGTGTATTTGAGTACAGAAGTCCGGCAATGTTCATTAAATTCTTCAATGCCGTAGTCAATGATGCTGGCTCGACCTGAAACAGGGAGTTCTTTTTCAGCTTCCATCTCTGCCGGCAACCCATGGCAGTCCCAACCAAATCGGCGGGTTACTTTGTTCCCTTTCATGGCTTGATATCTAGGTATTACGTCTTTTACATATCCGGTCAATAAATGGCCATGGTGAGGGAGGCCATTGGCAAAAGGCGGACCGTCGTTAAAGGTGAACTCTTGGTCATCGGGACGTTGGTCTATTGATTTTTTAAACGTGCCATCGTCTAACCATCGTTGAAGAATTTTCTCTTCAATGGATGGAAAGCTTGCTTTCCCAGCTTCCGGATAAGCCTGAGGTGAAGAAGTCGGTTCGTTATTCATACTTATATAGAGGTTAGTGCCAGGTCAGAAACGGACAGTGTGATCGTTTCAATTCACTCGTTCTCTGCTGGTCTTTCTGCTGGTTCTTCTGCTGGTTCTTCTGCTGGTTCTTCTGCTGGTTCTTCTGCTGGTTCTTCTGCTGGTTCTTCTGCTGGTTCTTCTGCTGGTTCTTCTGCTG
>Ga0208408_1000200_pt1 | contig 42600 bp, 38 predicted proteins | sample ETNtaG_4_FD_185776 | JGI IMG/M metagenome (GOLD analysis project Ga0208408, IMG submission 185776) | Marine microbial and viral communities from oxygen minimum zone, Eastern Pacific Ocean - ETNP201406SV67 (SPAdes) (version 2) | ecosystem: Environmental > Aquatic > Marine > Oceanic ... | reverse complement strand
TCTTTATAAGAAATCTCCGAATAAGCTACGGCTTTAGCATCAGAACCAGAACTAATTGCATGTTGATGATAGTCAGCTATTTTTACGTCAAGCTCTAAATTTGTATTTAAAGCATCCATCATTGCGTCTATAGGGCCATTACCAGATCCTTTTATGGCTTTAGTCTCATTTCCTTTCTTGATCTTTATTTCTATTTCATCTTCTTGAATGCCTTCTTTGTTTGCTCTTGAATTAATATGATGTTCTAGGAACTTAAAAGTCCCATTTTCATTGAAATAAGTTTCTTGAAACGTGTCCCAAATATCAGAAGCTGAGATTTCTTTTCCAGTTTTATCAGTGATCCTTTGGATAACTTGACTAAACTCTATCTGTAGCCTTCTAGGCATACTTAAACCATGATCTTTTTCTAGGAGATAAGCAACACCACCTTTGCCAGATTGGCTATTTATTCTTATAACTGCCTCATAAGATCTACCTACATCCTTAGGGTCAATTGGAAGGTAGGGCACTTCCCAAGTCTCTTGATTAGAATTTCTTATTTCATTTAATCCTTTTTTGATTGCGTCTTGATGCGATCCTGAAAAAGCAGTAAACACCAGGTCTCCAGCGTAAGGATGTCTTGGGTGTACAGGCAGTTGATTACAATACTCAGTTTCTCGCATTATCGGATTTATATCAGAAAAATCTAGTTCAGGATCCACTCCTTGAGTAAGCATATTTAAAGCTAAAGTAACTAAATCAACATTCCCAGTTCTTTCCCCATTACCAAATAAAGTACCTTCTATCCTGTCAGCTCCTGCCATTACACCTAACTCTGTTGCTGCTACTGCAGTGCCACGATCATTATGAGGATGAAGGCTGATGATAATATTTTCTCTATTATCTATGTTTTTACAAACCCACTCTATTTGATCTGCATAAATATTAGGAGAGGACATTTCAACAGTGGCTGGAAGGTTCATTATCGTTTTCTTTTCCTTGGTAGGCTCCCATATCTCATTAACCGCATTACATACTTCTACAGCATATGGAAGCTCAGTGCCTGTAAAACTTTCAGGGCTGTATTCAAACGTCCAGTCAGTGTTAGGATATTTTTCTGAATAATCCCTAACTTCTTTTGCTCCATCCGTAGCTATTTTTTTTATCCCTTTTTCATCGCTATTAAAAACAACTCGTCTTTGTAAGGTGGAAGTAGAGTTATATACATGCACTATCGCACGAGGAGCACCCTCTAAAGCCTCGTAGGTTTTTTTTATAAGCTCTGGTCTAGCCTGTGTTAATGCTTGAATGGTTACATGCTCAGGTATTAAATTCTCATTTATTATTTTTCGTACAAAATCGAAATCTGTTTGGGAGGCGGAAGGGAAACCTACTTCGATTTCCCTAAAACCAATATCAAGAAGCATCTTAAACATTCTAAGCTTCCTTTCTTCTCCCATTGGCTCAATTAGAGCTTGATTGCCATCTCTCAAATCCACGCTGCACCAAATAGGAGCTTTGTTTATGCTTTTAGTTGGCCAACTCCTGCCCTCTAATTGAATTAGCTCAAAAGGTTTGTATTTTGAAACAGATTTATTGATTATTTTAGCCAATATTATTTATCCCTATTTAAAGTTTAGATATTAGAAATACGAGGAAGTTTATTAATAAACTTATAGATATAAACCCGGTAATCTCTTGTTTAAAGAGACCGGGTAGGTAAGTCGATTAACCAATTCTTTTATTACGACTAAAATCATTAAACGCTAGCTTATATATGCCAATGGTAGTGGTCAAGTTGTGAGTTTTGAATCTATGGGTAAAATTAACCTAAATGGGGTTATCAAAATACAATAAATTAGAAAAACTAGGGTTCACTTTCTGGACCAAGCGTCAAAATGATGAAATACATCTTGAATCTTTTCTTATTGGAGGTTCTGCTCTAGCAATTTGCACTTCCAGCAACTTAGATTTTAATTTAATTGAGAGAGAAAGATTTATTACATCTATGGCTTATTTTTTAAAGAATGAAACAGTAAAGAAAATAAATATTGAAGAAGTTGTTAAAAACGATATAAAAACAGCCTTTTTTTTCGACTGCTCTCTTACAGAGATTCTGGAAGCAGACTATATAAGGATTTTTTCGCTTCCTTCTTTAAAAGATATTTGCAGCTCAGCCAATACAAAAAAAGATTTTTTAGTTAAGTTAAAAGAAGACCTGGATTCTTGAAAGGAATGATTAAAACTGAATATGATTATCTAGGAGAGCAGGATATTGAGACTGTTCTAGACATCGAAAGAGAATCAAACCCTTTTCCTTGGACCTTAACAAATTTTAAAGACTGTATAGAAAAAGGATATTATTCTTTGGTCCTTAAAGAAGATGAGAAGGTAATTGGGTTTGCGATACTGTCTGTATCAACAGAAGAATCTCATTTATTAAATATAGGTCTAACGTCTGCAAAAAGAGGACAGGGCTTGGGTAAGGAATTACTTGAAAAGATGATCATTGCAGCTGAAGTTATGGGGAGTAAGGAAATGTTCCTTGAAGTAAGAATCTCAAATTCTGTAGCCATTGATTTGTATAAGGCTTTAGACTTCAAGGAAATTGGTTTAAGAAAGAATTATTACAGATTAGAAAACGGGAGGGAAGATGCTATTTTGATGTCTAAACCCTTAAAAAAAGGTTTATTGAGCGAGTTCTTCTTTTCTTCTATTTAATTAATTTATCTATATCTTTTGCAATTTTATCTGGCGCTGTAGTGCTTCCATATCTAGCTATAGGTTCTCCAGCGCTATTAATAAGAAATTTTGTAAAGTTCCATTTTATTTTTTTAGAACCCAGAACGCCCTTTTTTTCTGAACAGAGGAACTTATATAAAGGATGAGCACTTTCTCCGTTCACGTCTATCTTACTAAACACTGGGAAGGTGGTCTTAAAGTTATTAGAGCAAAATTCTTGTATTTCATTATCGGATCCTGGCTCTTGACCGCCAAACTGATTGCAAGGAAACGCAAGAACAGAAAACTGTTCAGAATCATATTTTTCTTGAAGAGATTGCAACCCATCATATTGAGGGGTAAAGCCACATTTACTGGCAGTGTTAACTATCAGTAATGTTTTACCTCTAAAGTCAGATAAATTGACTTTATTTCCAGATGAGTCATCGCATGAAAAATCGTAAATGTTTGTATCCATTTCTTTCTTAAATTTTTTATAATTCGCGTATTATACGTTTAGCAAATATATAAAGAAATTTATTTAAGGAGAGAAAGTGGAATATAGGAAACTAGGAAATACAGACATTGACGTAAGTGTAATTTGTTTAGGAACCATGACATGGGGGCAGCAAAATACCATGGAAGAAGGTCATGAGCAGATGGATTATGCTCTTGATCAAGGCGTTAATTTTTTTGATGCTGCTGAACTTTATCCAATTCCCCCTAAAGCAGAAACTCAAGGTAAGACAGAAGAATGCATAGGGTCATGGTTTAAGAAAACTGGGAATAGAGAAAAAATTATTTTAGCAACCAAGGTAGCTGGTAGGAGTCCTATGAGTTGGTTTAGAGGGGAGGGAACTAAATTAGATAGAGAGAATATTGAAGCTGCCGTTGAAGCTAGCCTAGAAAGGTTGCAAACGGACTACATAGATCTTTATCAATTACATTGGCCAGATAGACCAATGTCTATGTTTGGATCGGGAGGTATAGGATATAAGCACATTGATTCGGAAAGTATTCCTATAAATGAAACATTACAAGTTTTATCAGATCTGGTTACTAGCGGTAAGATAAGATGCGTAGGTTTATCCAATGAAACGTCCTGGGGCCTATCTGAGTTTCTTAAGTATTCTGAAATGAATGATCTCCCTAGAGTTGTTTCAGTCCAAAATGCTTACAATTTTTTAAATAGAACTTATGAGCAAGGAATGTCTGAGTACTTCCACAGATCTCAAGTAGGTTTATTGGCGTATTCACCTTTGGCGCAAGGTTACTTAACTGGTAAGTATATTGATGGCGCAAGACCAGAAGGATCTAGAACAGCATTATTTGAGAGAGGTGACAGGTATGAAGTCCCAGGAGCAAATGAAGCCATTAAGTCTTATGTGGCCTATGCAGAGTCAATTGGAATGGACCCTTCAGTCATGGCTAACGCTTTTGTAAATTCTAGAGATTTTGTTACTTCAAATATTATTGGAGCCACTACAATGGAACAATTGAAATTGGCTGTGGGTAGTATTGAAGTTAAATTAGAAGAAGAAAATCTCCAAGCAATTGAAGAAATACATAGAAATAATCCTAATCTTTGCCCTTAAATTTGAATATTGAGAATCTATCTTGGGAGTGGAAATCTTTTAGTGAGCTCAAAAGAGATGAGCTATATGAGATTTTAAGGTTTAGACAGGAGATTTTTGTAGTAGAACAAAAATCTTGGTACCTAGATGCAGATGGACTAGATCAATGCAGTTTACATTTATTGGTTTCAGACCAAGGAAGTTTAATCGGCTATTTGAGATTGACTCCCCCTGGTGAAAAATACTCTGAGGCTTCTATAGGAAGAGTTTCAATAGATGAAGGTTATAGAGGAAAAAGATTAGGTGACCGCTTGTTAAATATGGGATTAGAAAAAGGTAAAGAGGCTTATGGATATGGTTCCTGTAGGATTTCTGCTCAAGAATATCTTATTTCTTATTATGAAAAACATGGATTTAAAGTTCAAGGAAACCCTTACGATGAAGACGGAATACCGCACATTGAGATGTTGTTAGATGGATGACCTAACTAAACATCAATCCATTTTAGGAATAGGTTTAATTATAGGAATACTATTAGCTGCATTGGCAATAGTTGAGAAGAATAATATAACTGATCAAAATTGGGCTGCTAAGATAGAGGATCAACTAATTCCTTACGAAAGATACCAAATGCAATTAGAAGGTTTAGCTAAAGACAAGAGGTCACCTTTAACTAATCGAGACAAGGAATACGTCCTTGAAAGAATGATAGAAGAAGAATTGCTGATTAAAAGGGCTATAGATTTAGGAATGTTAGAAAATAATCCAATGGCAAGAGGAACAATTGTTCAGCAAATGATAAAGAATATAGTTACTGAAGGTTCACGTACAGAACCTCAAGAAAATGAATTAATTGAATTCTTTCAAGAAAATATAGGTTTCTTCACTAAAGCCAATAGACTTAGAGTGAGACAAATTTATTTTTCGAAAGATGACTTTGGAGATGAAGTTGTTGAAAAGGCAAAAGATGCTTTTATTAGGCTTAATAAAGGTGAAAATTTTGAAAAAGTTGCTTTAAGCGGAAGTAAATCAGCTCTCAAAATCCCTGATACTCTTATGAATCTAAGTAAAGTCAGGGAATACATTGGCCCCTCTCTAATGAGGGAGGCGCAACTTCTTAAGCCAGGCTATTCTTCAGCACCTAACAAAGTTTCTGGTGGATACAAGATAATTTATTTAGTTGATAGAGAGGATGCTACTCAACCTGAATATTCCAACATAAGAAGCACAGTATTATCTGAGTTTTTGAAAAGAAGAGATGATCAATCGTTAAGAAAATATCTGGATAATCTAAAAAATTGGTATGACGTAACCAGAAACATTAAAGAGTAGGATGTATTCTAGAGCGTTTTTAGCTTTTCTTATCTTAATCTTATCAACTTTGATTTATTCTCATCAAAGGAGCGAGTCTTATTCTCGTATTGAGATAGCAAATGATGATGAAGCAGTATTTATAGAAATTGATTTTAACGTTCAGATTTCTGTACTTTCTAAGATTAAGTCTAATTTTGATGAATCTTGGGAAAGTAGTCTGCAAGAAGAGGTTTTAAGTAATTATAAAATAGAAGGATCCTGCCAATTAGATCAAGGCCCATACTTCAAGTCCTCATTAAGTACTGGCTACGTGTCCCTTAGGTGGAGACAATCGTGTGAGAAAGAACCTGTGGAAATATTCTTCAACCTTTTTTTCAATGAAGATTCTTCTCATGTCCATATAGCGACCATAAATATAGATAAGCAAACTTACCCAGAAAAGATATTCACGGTCTCTTCGAAAAGATGGAATGAATCTTCTTTATTAAATAAAGAAGAAACTTCTGCCTATTCATCCTTTTATGATTATCTAACATTAGGTGTAAAACATATTCTAACGGGATTAGACCATATAGCTTTTTTGTTAGGATTGTTGTTGTTGAACCTTAAAAGAAGGAATTTAATAATAGTGATTACTGGCTTTACTGTTGGTCACAGTATTACGCTAGCTTTAGGTGCCCTAAATTACATTACCCCAGCTTCTTTATTTGTTGAAGCACTTATTGGATATTCTATTGTTATTGTTGCAATAGAATGTGTTGCTTCAATAACAAAACAATACGCTCTCTATAATAGATACCTGCTTTATTCATGGATTTTATTCATCGTTTTCTTTAGTTTAATGGGCAGTCAGAAATATATTATGGGACTTTTAGGTTTGGGTTTATTTTCTTACTGCTATTTCGGTCTTTCTGAAGGGTTCAAAAATCAGAAGTTAATATTAATTGTTACTACGTTATTTGGGCTTGTACATGGCTTTGGATTTGCAGGAAATTTATCTTCTATTGGATTAATGCAAGATAGATTTATACCAGCTTTAATAGGTTTTAATTTGGGCGTAGAGGCTGGACAGATATTAATAATTCTTTCGTTTCTAGTTTTAATGTATTTATTTAAGAGGTTAATCAACTTTAGAGTAGACTTACTTAGAATGTATGGCGCATCTAGCCTAGCTTGTTTAGGTGTTTATTGGTTCGTGGAGAGACTGTTTTAGATTATTCTAATATTTTCTGCTTGAGGCCCTTTTTCAGTATCTTCTACAGAAAATCTAACTCTGGTATCTTCTTTTAGCTTTCTTCTGTCTTGACTCTGCACAGATCGGAGATGAACAAAAAGGTCACCTCCCTTATCTCTTATCAAGAACCCGTAGCCTTTACTGGGGTCGAACCATTTTATTGTTCCAGTTTCGCCTCTAAAGTTTCTTTTTATTTTTCTTCCATAAATATAGCCAATAACTGACAAGAACCCCATAGACCAAAAAATAGCCAAAACAATAAACATTTGAGAGCTTCCCAAAGGCAATTGATTGCCTGACATATAAGCAATCATAACCGTGTAAAGACAGGCTATTAATCCACTGGTTATGAAAGATCTAAAAAACATAGTTAATTATGAAATTATTATAACTAATTTTAAAAACTTATGATCTAGATCAACCTACTTATTTCTTTTAATTGGTGATTAAGGTTATTGAGTTCTTTCGAAATTAATTCAAATCTTTTTCGTTGGTCTTGAACCAATTCTTTAGGGGCATTATCAGTGAATTTTTTATTAGTAAGTTTTGAAGAGAGCATCTGATGTTCTTTGGACATCTTTTCAATTTTCTTACTTAGTCTCTGACTTTCCTCCTTAGGGTCAATTAGTCCCTCTAAAGGAATTAAAACTTTCAAGTTTTCAACAACCACTACAGCAGATGGGGGAAGGTCTTCACCTTCATTGATCCAATCAAGACTTTCTAATCCTGCAATTTCTTTTATTAGATCCGTTAAAACCTCTGATCTATTTTTATCTATTTTGTCTCCATCTTTATAAAACGCTTTTATCCTCTCGGAAGGTTTAATGAGCATTTCACCTCTAATGTTTCTTACTCCAGAGACTATTTCTTTTAGCCATTCAATAGAATTAAATTCATCATCAGAAAGGTTTTCTTTATGCTTCGGAGTTTCAGCAATCATAATACTTTTCTCCGGATTCTGATGAAAAGGCTTAAACTGGATCCATATTTCTTCAGTTATGAAGGGCATTATAGGGTGAGCAAGCCTTAAAGTTTTTTCTAATAGACTCACCATAGATTTAACTATTCTAGAATTATCTTCACCTTCTTTAGATAGTTTAATTTTCGATAATTCTATATACCAATCGCAAAACTCATACCAGATAAATTCATAGATAGCTTTGGTAGCTAAATCAAATCTAAAGTTCTCGAAGGCATCATTCACCTTCTTTACGGTTAAGTTAAATTTATAATTGATCCATTTCTCAATTAAATCTTCATTTAGTTCTTCAGATACACCATAGGACTCAATTTGCATCTCTATAAACCTTGAAGCATTCCAAAGTTTATTGCAGAAATTTCTATATCCTTCAACGCGCTTCATATCAAAATTAATATCACTTCCACCTGTTGCAAGAGAACAAAAGGTTAGTCTTAAGGCATCTGTGCCGTAAGCATGAATTCCTTCCGGGTAGTCTTTTTTGGTCTGTTTTTCAATTCTCTCTTTCATTTGTGGTTGCATAAGCCCTTCTGTTCGCTTTGCAGAAAGATCAGATAGACTTATCCCATCTATAATGTCGAGAGGGTCTAGAGTATTGCCTTTAGATTTAGACATTTTGACTCCCTCGGAATCCTTGATTAGACCGTGTATCAGAATCTTTTTGAATGGAACTTCAGAAATAAAATGAGTAGTCATCATAATCATTCTGGCTACCCAAAAGAAAATGATGTCAAAACCAGTTACTAGAATACTTGTAGGATGGTATCTAGATAAGAGATTATCTTTTTTGGGCCACCCTAAAGTAGAAAAGGTCCATAACGCTGAAGAGAACCAAGTATCTAAAACATCTTCATCTTGATGAAGTTCTATATTTTTAAGACCATATTTTTCTCTTACTTCATCTTCTGATCTACCTACATATATATTCTCTTCTTCATCGAACCAAGCTGGTATCCTATGACCCCACCATAGTTGCCTGCTTATACACCAGTCTTGAATGTCTTCCATCCAATTAAAATAAGTATTTTCCCAATTTTTAGGAATAAAACCCGTTTCGTTTTCTTGAACTGCTCTAATTGCCTCTTTAGACATTTTTTTAACATCTACAAACCATTGATTAGTAATAATTGGTTCTAATACGGAATCACTCCTTTGACTTTTAGGGATTTGTATTTTGTGTGGCTCTACTTTATTTAGGCGGCCTAATGATTCCAATTCATTTAATACTTCTTCTCTAGCTTCAGTAGTTGTTAAACCTCTAAACTTTTCTGGGACAGATTCATTCAGAGTGCCGTCTAGGTTTAGAATATTAATAATTTCCAAGTCATGTCTTTTTCCTATTTCAAAGTCATTAAAGTCGTGAGCCGGAGTTATCTTGACGCAACCCGTTCCAAACTCTGAATCTACATAAGTATCTTGGATTATAGGGATTCTTCTATTAGTTATAGGCAATGTTACGAACCGGCCTATTAATTCTTTGAACCTTTCATCTTCAGGATTCACAGCTACAGCTGAATCACCTAGGATAGTTTCAGGTCTTGTTGTTGCTACTGTTATGGTCTCCCCATTTTCAACAGGGTAGTCAAAATGCCATAAAAATCCCGACTCTTCTTCAGAAGTTACTTCGAGGTCAGATAGAGCTGTCTGCAAGACAACATCCCAGTTAACTAGCCTTTCTCCTCTATAAATTAACCCTTCATCAAATAAAGAAACAAAGACCTCTTTGACAGCTAAACTAAGATCTTCGCTCATAGTGAAAGCTTCTCTAGACCAATCTACTGATGCACCTAATCTCCTTAGTTGTTGCGTTATAGTTCCGCCTGATTTTTCTTTCCATTCCCATACTCTTTTCTCAAAAGCATCTCTTCCTATGGATTCTTTAGTTTTTCCTTCAGACTCTAGTTGTCGTTCTACTACCATTTGAGTTGCTATACCCGCATGGTCTACACCAACTTGCCATAAAACGTCAAAACCTGACATTCTTTTGCGTCTGATTAAGGCATCCATAAGAGTATTTTGAAAACCATGACCCATGTGCAAAGTTCCTGTCACATTTGGGGGAGGAATCATGATGCAAAATGGTTTCTTTTTTTCATCAGGTATAGCAGTAAAGTAACCTGAAGACTCCCATTTATCGTAGATTTTCTTCTCTATACCTTTAGGTTCGTAATTTTTTTTCATATTTGATCTAAAAATTCAGGATTCAGTCCAATTTTTTTGCACTCAGACCAAGTTTCTGCAACTTTCTTCCTTAACTCTGCTCCGTCCATGATAACTAACTGATAATAAGTTTCATAATCATCCAAAGAAATTGGCATACCTGTCGATATATTTATTAGGGAACTAGATTTATTTAAGAATTTAGTTCCTGGATATCCAATCCTAATAGGTTCATTTGAATCCTGTTTATGAGTAAGTTGGTGGGGAAGCAAAACTTCTTTCGGTATTTCCCATAAAAGCTCATCAAGTTTTTCTGCTTGTTTTAGATTATCGCAATAAATATCTATTGTATTTGATCTCTTAAAACCTTCTTCACCTAAGTATAGTTTGGCAGTTAATTCGCACGAGAATCTCAGTGCTTCTTCAAAAGATGAGCCAGAAGCTATAAATTTAGCTTCAAGCATATTTACGCTTTATCAATCAGATATTGGCTTAGTAGAGGTACTGGCCTTCCAGAGCCACCTTTAGCTAGACCTTTATAGCTTGCCGTTCCTGCAACATCTAAATGAGCCCAAGAATAATCCTTAGTAAATCTTGATAAGAAACAAGCAGCAGTTATTGTTCCAGCTCTTCCTCCAATATTGGCTATATCAGCAAAATTGCTGTCCAGATCTTTTTGATACACATCCCAAATAGGAAGTTGCCAAGCTTCGTCTGAAGACTTTTGACCTGCATCTAATAGTTCTTCAGCCAGTTTATCGTCGTTGCTCATTAAGCCAGAAGTTGAGTATCCTAATGCCATAATAACTGCACCTGTAAGTGTAGCTATATCTACTACAGATTTAGGTTTGAACCTCTTAACATAAGTAAGCGCATCGGCAAGAACAAGTCTTCCTTCTGCATCAGTATTTAAAATTTCAACTGTTAGCCCAGACATGGTTCTAACTACATCTCCTGGCTTGGTTGCTTTACTTCCAGGCATGTTTTCTGCGCTTGCTACAACACCAACAACATTGATAGGGAGTTTTAATTCAGAAACAACTTGCATGGTTGCAATTACACTAGCTGCACCACACATATCAAACTTCATTTCATCCATGGTTGCGCCCGGCTTAAGGCTTATTCCACCAGTATCAAAAGTGATGCCTTTTCCTACTATTGCGTAAGGTTGATCATCTTTCTTACCTCCTTGATAAGACATAGAAATTAGTTTAGATTCTTGAGCGCTTCCATTACCAACAGAAAGCAAACAATCCATCCCCATTTTCTTCATTTCCTTTTCTCCAAAAACTTTACAACTAAGTTTTGCATAATTTTTTGCTGCGGATCTTGAAGTTGAAGCTAAATAAGAAGGGGTGCAGATATTTCCTGGAAGATTGGCTAAGTCTTTTGCTGCATTCATGCCTTGCCCAACTACTTGACCTGTTTTTAAAGCCTTTCTTTGCTTGTTTGCAGAAAGTGAAGAGTCCAAATAGATGTTCACCTTTTTCAAATGATTAATCGCTTTATTTTTTTTATTTAGTTTAGCGTCGTAGGTATATACCTTGCTTTCTAAGAAAGTTGACGTTTTTTGCAAAAACCAAGAATCTGATTGCGAATTATCTGAATACTTTATGGAAGGAAAACAAATTGCAGTGTTCTTAGATTTGCTGGATTTAATTGAATTAATGGTGGAATTAAGAATTTTGTCTACATCCACATTGGATATAGAATCTTTAGATTTACCGCACCCAACTAAATAAAGCCTTTCAGCAGATAAACCTTCAGGAGAAGCTATATAAGCTTGTTGGCCAACTTTTCCTTCGAATTCTTTCCTTTTAGCAAGTTTTTTTATAACTCCGTTAGTTGCTTTATCAATCTTAGCCGATAATGGATTCAAGGTTCTGCCTTCATTTACTCCAACAACAAGAGAGTCAGTTTTAACCTTAAGAATGTCCTTTTTTAGGTCTTGTTGTAAGGCTATTGATAGTCTTTTTTTCATTTTTTCCCTCTTTTAATTTTTATAAATTCTAATACTATTTTTCTAAAATTAAATTAATTTAAACTTCATTAAAGATTAATGGTCAAATACAGAGTAGGATTGACCTATTAAGTATTAAATTCTTAGTTATGATTTTAAATCGTTACTTTCTAAAGAGTATTTTCTCATATACAGCCTCGGTAAGCGTAATTTTTCTTTTGATAATAGTATCTTCAAGAACAATACAATACTTAGATCAGGCTGCTAGGGGCGAAATAAACCCTGAATCAGTTTTTTGGATCGTCCTTTTTAGGCTCCCTGAATTTGGCCAAATTATCTTGCCTCTTGGTTTTTTTATAAGCATTGTTTTAACTCTAGGTAAGTTGCGATCAGAGAGTGAATTTGTAGTTATGGAGCAGAATGGTTTCACCTTTAAAAGAATGCACACGTTGCTTATTGCAAGTAGTGCAGTTATTTGTGCTGTAATTTTCTCTCTATCTGCATGGCTAACCCCTAAATTAGATCTTCAGATAAAAGACATGATTCAGCAGAAAACTTTGAAAGAAAAGATAATTTCTTTAACTCCTGGTGAGTTTCATAAATTAAACGAGTCCACGATCGTGTACTCTAAAGAAAGCCCAGGTGGAAATTTAACTAAAGTATTTATTAAAAATAAATCTACAGATAGTCAAGCTAGAGATTTTTTTATATTTGCTGAGAAAGCCTATGTCACAGAAATTACAGAGGAGGTTATCCACTTAAATGATGGAAGTGTTTTCTTTTTAGATGAAGTTAATGAGTTATCTAAATTAACATTCGAAGAAATGAAGTTAAGAATTGACCCTGAATCTAACGACAATCTTTTAAAAGAAGAAGATTCAGATATACAACAGTCATCAAATATTGCTTGGTTATTGTCTCTTTGCGCCATGACAATAATTAGTATTTTCTTAGCTATTCCTCTAAGTAAAACGAATCCCCGAGAAGGTAGATATAAAAGAATATTACCTGCTTTACTTGTTTTTTCTTTTTATTTAGGTCTTTTAATAGCCAGTAGAGGAGCTAGCGAACTGTCTTTAGCAACTCAAATAACCTCAATGGCATTAATCCATTTAATCTTTTTGATCATTGCCTTTTATCTTTATTTTAGAACTAAACAAACTGTCTAAGATATGAAGCTGTTTTTAGGAGACCTCATAGACAAAAATATTTCTAGGAAAGTTTTGTCTAGTGTATCTGTGGTTGCCTTGGCTATTATTTCACTAGATTTTATATTTACGATTCTTTCTGAGCTATCAGACCTCTCAGAAAATTATGGTATAAGTGACGCTTTTATATATTCTATTTCGTCACTACCTTATTCTGCTTACGATTCTCTCTCCTATATTTGTTTGATAGGAGTCTTGGTCGGCTTAGGAAGTTTGGCAGAAGAAGGGGAGATAACTGCAGCAAGAGTTTTAGGCAAGTCAGATATAAATATTATATGGGCTTCTATTAAGCCAATAATTTTGGTTTTAATTTTGGGCGTTTTAAGCTCTCAATTTTTTATTCCAGGTCTCTCTCAAAATTCTGAAGAAACTAGGTCACTGAAGCAAAATAGAATTAGCCTAGATGACGGCTATTGGCTTGCTTCTGATTCATCATTTAGTTATTTCAAGTCAACGCCAAATTCTAATTCTATCCAAGATATTGTTATTTATAACTTAAATGATGACTATAAATTACGGGAAATAAAAAGAGCTGAAGAAGCAAATAAGAGAGGCAATTCATGGAGCCTATCTAATTTAGAAATAATTAATGTTGAAAATGGAGTTAAGGAATATTTCGAAGAGATGGACTGGGTTGATGGGCCGAAAGAAGAGGATTTTAAACTCATACTTTCTCCTAAATATTTTTCACTTACTAAACTCTACGAAAATGTGAGTAAAGAACAGTCCGAATATAGACAAAATCTTCTTTTATTGGAATTCTGGAGAAAGACGCTTCAGCCCATTTTTACAATTTTATTGACTATTTTGGCTGCTTCTTTCGTTTTTGGTCCTGCTAGAGATCAGAAGGTAGGACAAAGAGTTCTAACAGGCATAATAGTAGCTTTTTCATTGAGCATTTCTCAAAGACTTTTCGAGAGTATGGCCTTGGTCTCTTTTTTATCGCCACTTACGTCAGTTATGATCCCAATTCTTATAGTATTGGGGTTAACTTCTTTTATATGGAGATTTAAGTCTTTTTAAGATCAATAATCTGAGTTTTGGTTAGTAAGTCCGATAGAGATTTATTGTCTTTACGAAACAAAATTAGAAAATACCCTATCCCGAAAATCAAAAAAGAAATTACCGAAATAAAGCATCTATATAGACAATCTTTAACGGACAGCCCATTTCTGTTACTGATCAATTGAATTTTCCAAGCTTGCATACCTAATGTTTGACCGTTATTTGAAAGCCAAAAGTATGTATAGAAGCATGGACCGCTAAAAGTAATAATTAAGAATTGAATGAGGCTTGCAAACTTATTTTCTTCAGTAGTTCCTCCATTTACTAGAACAAGCAATAAGCTTAATGAAAGTATTATTCCTATAACTGCTAACGAGTCATAAATAAGGGAGAAGACCCTTTTAAAAAAACCTGCATCTTTCATAATAGTTTGGATATAAGAAATTTTTTTATTATTCTATAGATAAATTAGGAACATATTATGAATGAATTAACAAAAGCTAGTAATGACACTTATTTCTTAGGACACCCTAAAGGTTTAGTTACTCTTTTTCTAACCGAGATGTGGGAAAGAATGTCTTATTACGGAATGCGAGGATTACTCGTTCTCTTCATGACAAGAGAAGTTATAGAAGGCGGTCTTAATTTAGATACAGGAACTGCCATGGCAATTTATGGTGTTTATGGAGCTTCTGTATATTTCTTATGTGTTCCTGGGGGTTGGGTAGCAGACAAAATCTTTGGAGCCCAAAGAACGGTATTAATAGGTGCAATTATTATTACTTTAGGACATTACATTCTTGCCCTACCTTTTGAAAAAACTTTCTTTTTAGGTCTGGTATTCGTCTCTATAGGAACGGGTCTTTTAAAGCCAAATATTTCTACAATAGTGGGTCAACTTTATAAACCAGGTGACATAAGAGTCGACGCTGGATATACCATTTTTTATATGTCTATCAATATAGGTAGTATGTTGGGTTTTTTGGTTTGCGGTTATCTAGGAGAAAAAGTCGGTTGGCATTGGGGATTCGGGGCCGCCGGAGTAGGGATGACTTTTGGAGTAATTCAATATATTTTTTCGAAAGCTTCATTAGGAGAGGCCGGTTTAAATCCTACTCTTGAAGAAGGAGAGGACAGTTCAAGGTACTTCTCAATCTTTTCGATCGGTTCAGTTATTTTATCCCTTGTAATTATTTCTGCTTTTGTAGGTTTGTGGACTATTGATCCAGAATTACTTAATCAAATAATTGTGTATTTGATATTGTTGGTAGCTATCTTTTACTTTGTGTATTTATATTTATTTGCTGGGTTAAATAAAGCAGAGAAAGGCAACATTTCTATGTTGCTATTATTATTTATAGGTTCAGTTCTTTTTTGGGCAGGTTTTGATCAAGGTGGCTCTTCTTTAAATCTTTTTGCCAAGGACTATACAGATTTATTTATATTTGGATGGGAAATGCCTGCGACATTTCTACAAGTTGCAAATCCACTAATGGTAGTTATATTTGCTCCTTTCTTCGCAGCCTTTTGGATAAATTTAGGAAAGCGTAATTTAGATTTGGATACACCTCAGAAATTTGCTGTAGGATGTTTTTTGATGGCTATAGGTTTCTTTGTAATGATCTTTGGCGTAGAAGTTGCTTTAGAAAATGAGAAGGCAGGCGTTAAGTGGCTACTATTAACTTACCTCTTTCATACATTAGGCGAATTATGTTTAAGCCCAGTTGGATTATCAGCTACTGCCAAATATGCCCCCAAAAGATATAAAGGACAAATGATGGGTATATGGTTCTTATCTTCTTCTTTGGCTGCTGGTTTAGCAGGACTTTTAGCTAGCAAGTCTTTTGAATCAGGTATATCGAGTATGCCGTCATTATTTAACCAAATTATTTTAGCTTTGGTTGTTGTGGGCATAGTCTTACTTATTTCTAATAAGTTTGTAAAAGCAACTACTGAAATTGAAGATAGTTAATATTGCTAGGTAAGTAATCTTTGAAGCACGTTTGCATAAATTTTTGATAGAAGAGATAGATCTTCTATATTGACATGCTCATCAATCTTATGAATTGATTCATTAACTGGACCTAGTTCAACAATTTCAGCTCCTGTCGGAGCTATAAACCTTCCATCGGAGGTCCCTCCATCTGTTGTTTGTTCTGGTGTGATGCCAGTTAGAGATTCTATTGATTCTTTAACAGAATCTATTAGGGAAGGTTGAGTATTTAAAAATGGGCTTCCTCCTTTAGTCCATTTAATTTCATAACTTAAAGCATGGCTGTTTAAAATATTTTCTACTGCGACTTTAATTTCCTCTGTTGTAGTGGAAGGGGAGTGTCTTACATTAAGGTCTAACGTGAGGCTTCCTGGTATTACATTTGAAGCTCCAGTTCCAGAATTAAGATTTGAGATTTGAAGAACGCTGTCTTGAAATTTTCCTGTTTCATCTTTCCAACTCAATTCAGATATTTCACTAATAGCCCCTGCAGCCAAGTGGATAGGATTTTTAGCGTTTTGAGGATAAGCAATATGCCCCTGTACACCTAAAATTTTAATATTACCTCCTATAGATCCTCTTCTACCTATTTTGATAACATCACCAACTTCTTTATTTGCTGTCGGTTCTCCGATTAAGCACCAATTTATTTTTTCATCTCTTTGACTTAATTCCTCTACAACTTTTTCAACTCCATTTATTGCAGGACCTTCCTCATCACTAGTAAGCATAACGCCAATTCTTCCTTTAACATCTTCTTTGTTCTCACTTATAAATTCTTCAATGGCAGTAATGAAAGCAGCTACACTTCCTTTCATATCAGCTGCTCCTCGACCATATAACAAACCATCTCTTTCAGAAGGTGTAAAAGGATCGCTAGACCACTCTTCTGTAGGTCCAGTTGGTACGACGTCAGTGTGCCCTAAAAAGACAAAAAGAGGCCCCTTTTCTCCATAAGTTGCCCATAGATTATTAACATCACCAAAAGGCATGTGTTCAATCCTAAAATTAATTGCTTCTAGTCTTCCTGCAATGAGTTCTTGGCAGCCTTCATCAGAAGGTGTTATTGACTGTCTAGATATAAGCTCCTTAGCTAATTCTAATGTTGGATTCATATAAAATATTAATCGTTAGTGTGAAGTTGATCATTCAGAGACACTTTTTTTCTATTTGGTTTACATTGAATAGCACCAGTCAATGAATTCCTAATAAAAAGTTGATCATCTTTTGAAGATAGTTCGGAGGCTTTTACGGTCTTCACTAATTTATTATCTTTATCTAGAACTTCCACTTTAGATCCTGCAGTTAAATACAATCCAGCTTCGACAATACATCTATCTCCTAAAGGAATTCCTAGACCTGAATTGGCTCCTAGTAAACAATCTTCACCTCCTACAGAAATCTTAACATCGTTTCCACCTGACAAAGTTCCCATGGTGCTGCATCCACCTCCAAGATCAGAATTCTTACCAATAATAACTCCTGCTGATATTCTTCCTTCAATCATTGATGGCCCAAGTGTCCCGGCATTAAAATTAACAAATCCTTCATGCATTATGGTCGTTCCTTCAGACAAGTAAGCGCCTAATCTTACTCTGCTAGCATCAGCAATCCTGACACCATTTGGAATCACGTAGTCTGTTAAACACGGAAATTTATCCAGCGATCGTATATACAATGAATCGTATTCAGGCCTTAATTTTTCAAGGTCATTAGGGTGAATAGGACCTTGGTTTGTCCACGCTACATTAGACAGGGCACTGAATATACCTTCTAAATTGATAGTATTAGGTTTAACTAACTTCATTGATAATAGATGTAATTTTAAATATGCATCTTTGACGTCTTCTACTGGGGTATCTTTGTTTATTTTATGAACGATTAATTTTTCCCTTTCTTTAACTATTTGACCTTCCTTTTCCATCTGTTGGTACAAAGAGTCTAAAGATTCAAATTCATCTTTTCGGTCATTCAAGGAAACTATTTTGGTATATCGAATAGCTAATATTTCACCCTCAAGGCTTGTAGAGGCTACACCTGTAGCTATAAGAGGAAACGTATCCATTTTTGTATTATAAGTTTTGGTTCAGTTCAAAGATATATCTAAATATTTAGTAAAAATCTTTAAACCTTAACGTAGGTCTGATTCACTGCCGTAAGAGCGTGTTCAATAATTTCTGTTTCATGAACTATAGCTATTCTTACAAAGTCTTTTCCAGGGTTAACTCCCTTATTCTCAACAGCTAGATAAGATCCTGGTAAAACAATCACATTACTTTCTTGGTAAAGTCTTTTTGCAAACAATTGATCATCACAAGGCACTTTCAGCCAAATATAAAACCCTCCTGGAGGGCGTACGATTTTGGGAACATCCTGAAGGGCTGTAATAGCAATCTCATATTTTTTATCATAATCCCTTCTATTATTTTCTACGTGTGAAGAATCATCCCAAGCCCAAGAGCTTGCCATTTGCGTTGGTAAAGATAAGGTTACCCCATGATACGTTCTGTAAAGCAAAAGATCATTGATAATTAATTCATTTGCAGTAATGAATCCAGATCTTAGACCAGCTAAGTTTGATCTTTTAGATAGGCTATGGAACACCACAGCTTTTGAATTATCTTGGGTTATATCACAACATTCTAAGAGACCTGTAGGAGCAGATTGAGAGCTTTCGTAAATATCCGTGTAACACTCGTCAGAACAAATTAGAAAATCATATTTTTCTGCTTTATTGAGTAAATCAATATAGTCTTCCTTTTCAAGACTATATCCTGTTGGGTTAGAGGGAGAACAAAGAATAAGCAATTGGCAGTTTTTCCATACATCTTCTGGCAATTCATCAAAATTAGGTTTGAAATTATTTTCCTCTAAGGAATTTACGTAATAGGTTGAAGCACCTGCCATGGTTGCTGCACCTTCATAAATTTTATAAAAGGGATTAGGAATAATTACAGTAGGATTTTTCTTCGATGTGTCTATCGTTGCTTGAATAAAAGAAAAAATACCCTCTCTTGATCCAGCTATAGGTAAAACGTTTTTATCAGAATCTATAGATTTAATACCAAATCTACTTTTTAACCAGTTGCAATAAGATTCTCTTAGAAAATATTCACCTTTAGAAGTTGGGTATTTAGAATATAAATCAGAATGGTTATTTAAGAGATTTAGTGCTTCTTTAGGAGGAATATTCTTTGGTTCTCCAATATGAAGACCTAAAGTCTCTTCAGGGTTATTTTCGACAGTAGATAAAAGCTCTCTTAAGAAGTAAAAAGGATACTCAGTCAAAAAATCTAGATTTTTATTCATTTATTTAAGCTGCTCAAAGATACACTCATGTCATTAATTAATCTTTCAAGATCCTTTTTCTTTAAATAAGGGGTATTTTCTTTAGAGGTAATGCAGAACTTGTCCTCAGCACGTTCTCCATAAGTTGCTATTCTAGCTTTTCTAATTAAAGCGCCATGGTCAAGAAATACCTGACAAATAGAAGCTAATAAACCAGGTCTATCAGAAGTTTTGATATCAATCTCTGTCCATCTGTGAGTCATATCGTGTTTATAGGTAATTATTGTATCTGTATTAAAATGCTTTAGATGTTTGGGCTGCCTTCTCTTAACAATCTTTGGAGATAGAACCTCTTGATCAAGCGCTTCTTTAAGTCTTATTATTAAAGATTTAGCTACACTGGAGTGTTTCGAAATTACCTCTCCAGCCTGGTTGCTAATAGTTATAAAATCAAGACAAAAACTGTTCTTCATTCCAAATAATTTAGCATCTAAGAAATTTATGTTTTCAGAGTCTAATATCCCAATGATAGTTGCAAAAACATTAGCTCTATCTTTGGTGTAGACCATAATAGTGGACAAGGTATCAAGATCTTTTTCAATTATTTTTACCAAGCTCCCATTATTGAAGTTTTTTTGGTTTTTAGCGTGCAAAGCCAGGTCTCTAGCATTAAAACTTTCAAAATAGTCAGAATAAAAATTCTTCCAAGATTTCTTTACCTCGCTAATTTCAATTTTCTTATTCTCGGCTAACAAATTTAAGGCCATTGCTTTATTTTCTTCTGGAGACAGTATTACAGAATCCTTATTATTTAAGTATTCAAGCGTCTTGTTATATAGCTCACTTAATAAAGAAGAGTTCCATGAATTCCATAAATTAGGGTTAGTGGCACTAACATCTGCCACTGTCAGGCAATACAAGTAATCTAAGCGTTCTTTTGTTTTAACTTTTTTTGCAAATTGACTTATAACATTAGGATCCGATAAATCTTCTTTTTGAGATTTAACAGACATTAATAAATGATTAACAACCAACCATTCAACGATTTCTTTATCTTCCTGTTTAAATTTATGCTTTGAACAAAACTTCCCAGCTATTGACTTACCTAAATTAGAGTGATCTGACCCCCTGCCTTTACCAATGTCGTGGTAAAGCCCGGCAATATATAAAATGTCGTGGTAAAGCCCGGCAATATATAAGATTTCAATTTTAGGAATATTTTGAATTAATTTTGTTGCTAAAGGATATGTGGTCGTTGACTTTTTAAGAATCATTCTCCTCATGTTTCTTAAGACCTGCAAGGTATGGGCATCCACTGTGTAAATATGGAAAAGATCATATTGCATTTGCCCAGTAACCCTTCCAAATTCAGGTAAATACTTTCCTAAAATACCAAGATTTTTCATATTCTCTAATTGAGTAACAATTAACCTATTAGATTGCAGTAATTGCAGGAATAAATTTATATTTTTATTCTTGGATCTGAAACTTGAATCAATTAATTCTCTGTCTCTTTTTAGAAGTCTAAGTGTTTGAGAGGAAATGCCCTTTAAATGAGGATTTTCAGTCAGTCTTATGAACAACTCCAACAATAACGAAGGATTCTTTCTAAAACCATTCGGGTTGCTTAGATGGATGAGTTTATTTCTTTCGTAAAAGTTTTTATCTATTGTCTTCTTGTGAGATAGATGGATGAGTTTATTTCTTTCGTAAAAGTTTTTATCTATTGTCTTCTTGTGAGATAGTTTATTTTTCGCCGTTATTTCTTTACATGCCTGCAGGGCCGTTGAATTTATTTCAGAGATACTTAGTGCAGATCTGTAATATCTGTGCATTAATTTTTCTGCAGCAGCACTTAGATTGGTAATAGAAGGGAATAATTTATTAGCTATAGATATTTGATGTTCAAATAGCAATCTGTCTTCTTCTCTTTTTGCTTCCTCATGGAGTAGATATCTTATAGTCCACAGCCAATGCTTTGATTTATCAAGATTTCTCTTCTCATCGCTTGTTAGTATATTTTCTAGATCTATCTTGTCTTGAGAAAAGTTTCTTTGAAAGTTCTTTAACATCCAGTCAATTGTATGTATGTCTCTCAAGCCTCCAGGTGAAGATTTAACATTTGGTTCAAGATTGTATTCAGTATTGTTAAAGCGATTATGTCTATGAATTTGCTCCTCTAATTTTGCTTCAAAAAAACTTTTATTACGCCATAAGTTTTTTGTTCCTAATAATGCGAGATATTTATTAAGTATTTCTTCACTTCCTAGTAACTTCCTGTGCTCCAACATATTTGTCATAGTTTTAATATCTTTTCTTGCTTGAGCAACACTTTCCTTGGTAGTTCTGACGCTATGCCCAACGTCCAATCCAAGATCCCAGAGATGACCAATAAATTTCTCTATTTTTTTTTGGTCTGATCTAGGCAGGGTTTTATCAGATAACAAAAGGAGATCTATATCAGAGTAAGGGTGTAATTCTGCTCTTCCATAACCGCCAACGGTGAACACGCCTAAATTAGATATTTGATTTAATTTATGTTCTTTCGCAGTTTCAACTATCAAATGATCTGTATTTTTAGATCTTTTATTTAAAAAATATTCAATTCCTTTTACTTGCCTTCCTCTTTCTTTGCTTAGCCAGGAATTGAACCGAACAGACAAATTATCTTCGTTCTTATTTTTTAATTTAGATAGCTGGTTAGACATAAAGAATTAAATCTAGAAATTCTCATCACTACGTTTAGTCAAGACTTCTGATCCTTCTTTAGTTACTAATATAGTGTGTTCCCATTGGGCAGAGTTTCTTCCATCTTTAGTTTCAACAGTCCATCCATCTGATAATGTTTTAGTAAATTTAGTGCCTAAATTAATCATAGGTTCTATGGTAAAGCACATACCTTCTTTAATTTCCAATCCAGTATTCGGGGTACCATAATGCAAGATTTGAGGCTCATCATGATAAACCTTTCCAATGCCATGCCCGCAATATTCTTCAACTACTGAGTAATGATTCTTTTCTGCATGCTCTTGAATAGCGTGACCTATATCTCCCAATTTAGCTCCCGGCATGACAGCTCTTATTCCTTTATAGAGGCACTCTTGTGTAATGTTAACAAGTCTTTCGTTGTGAGCTTCTGTCTTGCCTACCAGAAACATTTTAGATGTATCACCATGCCAACCATCCTTAATAACCGTCACGTCAATGTTTAATATATCCCCATTTTTTAAGAACCTTTTGTCGTCTGGTAAGCCATGGCAAATGACCTGATTTAGGCTGGTGCATAATGTTTTTTCAAACCCTCTGTAGCCAACATTAGCTGGTATGGCTTTTTGTTCTTCCACAATATAATCATGGCAAATCTTATCGAGTTCACCTGTAGAAATACCTGGTTTAACAAAATTAGTAATCATATCAAGGACTTCAGCAGCTATTTTTCCAGCTTCTCTCATGCCGTTTATTTCTTCTATGCTTTTTATCATTGCTTAATTTTAGTATTTCTTAATCTTTTAATAGACACATTCTAACGGATTTATTATAGTGTGGTTTTAATGCCAATAGGCCTTAAAAAACAAAATTGCGAACTTCAGGAGTATTACTGGTTCGCTTTTTTTTCATCTCAAATTCTCCAACCTACAAAAGAAATAAATGGATAATAAGATTATCATTCCATTAGATCTTGAATATTCTGCAGCTATACATATGGCTAAGAATTTCGATGCAAATCTTTGCAGATTAAAGATAGGTAGTCAGTTATTTACTTCATCAGGCCCGCAAATCGTCAAAGAACTTAATTCTCTAGGATTTGATGTATTTTTAGATTTAAAGTTTCACGACATACCTAATACAGTTTATGAAGCAGTAAAATCAGCTGCAGATTTAGGAATATGGATGGTTAATGTGCATGCTTCAGGAGGCAGAGCAATGCTTGAGGCATCTAAAAAAGCCCTGGAAGGTTTTGATCAACCTCCTTTATTGATAGCTGTAACCGTTTTGACTAGTCTTTCAGAAGATTCTCTTAATGAAGTCGGTATAAAAGACCTTTCAGAACAAGTTCTAAGGCTTGCAGAGTTAACTAATGAGTGTGATTTAAATGGAGTAGTTTGTGCTTCAGCAGATGTTAAAGCAATTAAGAATAGATTTGGAAAAGATTTTATAGCAGTAACTCCAGGGATTAGACCTAATGATTCTAAAGTTAATGACCAGAACAGAATATCCACACCATCTGAAGCTGTTAAGAATGGGTCAGACTATCTAGTCATTGGAAGACCAATTACAGAATCTGAAAATCCTACCAAAGCTTTAGAGAAAATTATTAAAGAAATCTTATGATTGAAGAAAAAGCAGTTCTAGCTTTAGCTGACGGCACTATCTTTAGAGGCAAGAGCATCGGCGCTTCCGGTCGAGTTAACGGTGAAATAGTTTTCAATACATCTATGACGGGCTATCAAGAAATATTGACTGACCCTTCATACTCAAAACAAATAGTAACCCTGACCTATCCACATATAGGGAATACAGGAACAAATCAAGAAGACATAGAATCTGGAAATATATGGTGTTCTGGGTTAGTTATAAGATCAAACTCTCTATTGGCCAGTAACTGGAGGAGTGAAAATTCATTAACAGAATACTTGAAGACAAATAATATCTTAGGAATTTCTGACATAGATACTAGAAAGCTAACTAGATTAATTAGAACGAAAGGTGCGCAATCAGCCTCAATTGTAGTATCTGAAAATATAGATGAGGATGAGGCGATAGAAGAAGCTCGAAAATTTGAAGGTTTAGCAGGAATGGATTTAGCTCAAAAAGTTACTACTAATAAAACCTATAATTGGGATAAGGGAACTTGGAGAAAACCTAATAAGAAATCTAAATTAAAAGTTGTAGCAATAGACTTTGGTATTAAACACAACATTTTAAGGATTCTAGCTAATCGAGGTTTTGATTTAACTGTTGTTCCAGCAAAAACCACTTCGAAGGAGATCTTAGATTTAAGACCACATGGAGTATTCTTATCTAACGGGCCTGGAGACCCTGAACCTTGCGATTACGCAATAAAAACCATACAAGAACTTTCTTCGCTAGAAATTCCTTTATTTGGTATTTGCTTAGGGCACCAACTTTTAGCACTTTCTTTTGGAGGCAAAACTTCTAAGATGAAATTTGGTCATCATGGAGCAAATCATCCTGTCCAAGACCTTGAAACAATGAAAGTGTCTGTGACTTCTCAAAATCATGGTTTTACAGTTGAAGAAGATTCTTTACCAAAAGATTTAACGATTACCCATAAATCTTTATTTGATGGAACGGTTCAGGGAATAGAGCATAACACCTTACCTGCATTTAGCTTTCAAGGTCACCCAGAAGCGAGTCCAGGACCGCATGACTTAAAAGAATTATTTCAGAAATTTGAAGACAACATGGAAAAGCATGCCTAAACGAAAAGATATTGATTCGATATTGATCATTGGAGCAGGTCCTATTGTGATAGGACAGGCGTGTGAATTTGATTATTCTGGGGCGCAGGCTTGTAAGGCTTTAAAAGAAGATGGCTATAGGGTCATATTAATCAACTCCAATCCAGCAACAATAATGACTGACCCAAGTATGTCTGATGCTACTTATATAGAGCCCATCCATTGGGAAACTATTGAAAAAATCATCGAAAAGGAAAAACCGGATGCTCTATTGCCAACCATGGGAGGGCAAACTGCTCTTAATGCAGCTCTTGATTTAGATAGTAGGGGCATTCTCAAGAAGCACAATGTAGAAATGATAGGAGCAACGAAAGAAGCTATAGATAAAGCTGAAGATAGAGAGTTATTTGCTGCTTCTATGGAAAGAATAGGATTAAAGGTTCCTGAATCAGGACTTGCCCATAACTTAGGAGAAGCAAATAGCCTTTTAGAAAGAATAGGTTTTCCTTGTGTATTAAGACCTAATTTTACTATGGGAGGATCGGGAGGAGGTATTGCATATAACAATGAAGAATTTGAAGAAATTTGTAATAGGGGGCTAGAGTTATCTCCCACTTCAGAAATCTTCATAGATAAATTTCTTGGCGGTTGGAAAGAATATGAGATGGAGGTGGTTAGAGATAAAAATGATAACTGCATCATTGTTTGTAGTATCGAGAATATAGATCCCATGGGTGTTCATACAGGGGATTCTATTACGGTAGCCCCTGCACAAACTTTAACTGATAAAGAATTCCAAATAATGAGAAATGCTTCTTTAGATATCTTAAGAGAGATAGGGGTTGAAACAGGTGGATCCAATGTGCAATTTACTGTTAATCCTGAAGATGGTGAGATGTTAATAATTGAAATGAACCCTAGAGTTTCAAGATCTTCAGCTCTAGCTTCTAAAGCTACAGGATTTCCGATCGCGAAAGTAGCTGCAAAACTTGCAGTAGGTTATACATTGGATGAGTTAAGTAATGATATAACTGGGGGAGTTATTCCTGCATCTTTTGAACCATCAATTGATTATGTTGTGACCAAAATTCCCAGATTCAATTTTGAAAAATTTATTCAGACAGAGCCAGTTCTTTCTACTCAAATGAAATCAGTTGGTGAAGTGATGGCAATAGGAAGAACTTTTCAGGAATCATTACAAAAAGCGATAAGAGGATTAGAGACTGGTCGAGATGGTTTAAATGAGATTTTCGATGGTAAAGAAGAAGTAGAAATTTTGAATCAGAAAGTTAGTACTCCTAGCCCAGATAGACTTTGGTATGTTGGAGATGCATTTAGGGCAGGTTTGTCGGTAGAAGAAGTTTTCTCTCTCTCAAAAATAGACCCATGGTTTTTAGTCCAAATTAATGATTTGATAAAAGAAGAAAAGAAATTATTAAATAAGAATTTAAATGATCTTGATTCCGAAATTCTTTACAAACTTAAATCAAAAGGATTTTCTGATTCAAGAATAGCTTTTCTTGTAAATGAAGATGAAAAGAAGGTTAGAGATCGTAGGAAAAGTTTAAATATTTCACCTGTATTTAAAAGAGTTGATACTTGTGCGGCAGAATTCGAATCATCTACTGCATATATGTATTCAACTTATGAAGAAGAGTGCGAAGCTAGGCCCAATGCTTCGAAGAAGATTATGGTTTTGGGTGGAGGACCAAATAGGATTGGTCAAGGTATAGAATTTGATTATTGTTGTGTACATGCTTCTTTAAGTCTTAGAGAAGAAGGTTATGAAACTATCATGGTGAATTGCAACCCAGAAACAGTTTCAACAGATTATGATATCTCTGATAGATTATATTTTGAGCCCATTACAGTGGAAGATGTCCTAGCAATTACTGATATCGAATCTCCATTAGGGGTGATAGTTCAATACGGTGGGCAGACACCACTAAAAATATCTGAAGAACTTGAGGCTAATGGAGTTCCTATATTGGGCACCTCACCTGATTCTATAGATTTAGCTGAAGATAGAGGAAGGTTTCAAGACTTTGTGAATAAGCTCGATTTGAAGCAGCCTCCAAATGGAATAGCAACTAATCTAGAAGAGGCAATGTTAGTTTCAGATAAAGTAGGGTTTCCTTTAGTTGTCAGACCTTCGTACGTGCTTGGCGGAAGAGCAATGGATGTAGTCTATAAAAAATCAGATCTAGAAAACTATTTAGTTGAAGCGGTGCAAGCAAGCGAGAAAAGTCCTGTTTTATTAGATGGATTTTTAAACCAAGCCATAGAAATGGATATTGAAGCTGTTTGTGATGGAGAGGAAGTAGTTATAGGTGGAATACTTCAACATATAGAACAAGCAGGAATACATTCAGGCGACTCTGCATGCTCTTTACCGCCATATAGTCTTTCGAAAGAATTAATTGAAGAAGTTTCAGTTATGGTGAAGTCTATAGCCTTAGAAATTAAAGCTATAGGATTAATTAATGTGCAACTTGCTTATCACGGGAATACACTTTTCTTATTAGAAGTTAACCCAAGGGCTTCAAGGACTATACCTTTCGTTTCAAAATGTATAGGCAAGTCTTTAGCGAAGATAGGTGCACTTTGTATGGCTGGTAAATCTTTGAAAGATCAAAATTTCGTAGAAGAAATTATCCCTCCATACTATTCTGTTAAAGAGGCTGTATTTCCTTTTACAAAGTTTATGGGAGTTGACCCCATTTTAGGACCAGAAATGAAATCAACTGGGGAGGTAATGGGAACAGGTACAAATTTTTCTGAAGCTTATGCCAAAGCTCAGCTTGGTGCAGGAGAAAAGATTCCTAATTCAGGCTCAGTCTTCTTAAGTGTTAGAGATTCAGATAGACCTTTTATAGGAGACTTAGCTAAAGAATTCCATGATTTAGGATTTAAGATAATTGCTACAAAAGGAACTGCAAGATTAATATCAGAAAGAGACGTCCCTGTAGAGGTAATTAAGAAGGTTGCTGAAGGTAGGCCCCACGTGGTTGATGCGATGAAGAATTCTGAAGTAAATTTAATAGTTAATACAACTGAAGGCAGACAATCTATTCTTGATTCAGCGTCTATAAGAAGAACTGCTTTAGAAGAAAGGATTTACTGCACCACTACCCTTGAAGGAGGAAAGGCTGTTTGTGCAGTACTAAGAAACAAAGATCAATGGTCCGTTGAGCGATTACAAGACCTTCATGCTAAAATTACCTAGTTATGAACCCAATGACAAAAGAGGGCGAATCCCTCTTAAGAAATGAATTAAAGAGGCTAAAAAACGAAGATAGGCCAAGGATAATTAATGCAATAGCCACAGCAAGGGAATTTGGCGACTTGAAAGAAAACGCTGAATATCATGCGGCTAAAGAGCAGCAAGGCTTAGCTGAAGCAAGAATTAAAGACATTGAGACTAAATTAAGTAATTCTCAAGTTATAGATATTCTTCAGATAGACCCGTCTGAAAAAGTTATTTTTGGCACTACTGTTACAGTTATAAACTCTGATTCTGGTCAGTCAGCTCAATATAAAATTGTTGGCGAAGATGAGGCAGACACTAAGTTAGGCAAAATTTCTTACGCTGCCCCTTTAGCAAAACAAATGATTGGAAAATTAGAGGGCGATATTATCAAAGTAGAGATACCAAGCGGCTCAACTGAATATGAAATCGAGAAAGTTGAATATTTATAAAAATTGTCAAATCCTAAAACAAATTATAGAGATGGAGATGCCTATACGAGGATGGCAAAAAAGGCAGGTTATAGGTCTAGAGCTTCACTTAAATTAAAAGAAATCTTAAAAAAAGATATTTCAATCAAGAAAGGTATGTCTATTATTGATTTAGGCTCTTTTCCTGGCGGTTGGACCCAAGTAGTTAAAGAGAGCGTAGGAAACAAAGGAACAGTCGCAGCTGTCGATATACAAGATATGAAAGAAATTAAAGGGACTTTTTTTATACATAAGTCTATAGCAGAGCTTGAAGATGATGATTTTGAAGAATTTAGAGAAAAAGTGCCTTTTGACCTTGTTTTGTCTGACATGGCCCCCAATATTAGTGGTATAAGAGAAACAGACGATGCTCAAATGATTTATCTAGTAGAAAATGTTTTGTCAGTCATTGATAAATTCTTAAAAAAAGGAGGCTCAGCCCTGATAAAAGTGTTCCAAGGTGAGAGTTTGGATTATACTAGAAATGCTTTAAGTGATAGATTTAAGACTTGCAAGGTTAATAAACCAAGTGCTTCAAGATCAAATTCCAAAGAAACTTACGTAATAGGGAAAGAATTTAAATAAAAATGAGTGAATTAATGAAGAATTTATTAATGTGGTTATTCATTGCTATAACCATGTTTTCTGTGTTCAGTAACTTCAATAAAGAAGCTTCAGTTCAAGAGCTTTCTTATTCTGAATTCATCTCTCAAGTAGAAAGTGATCAAGTCTTGAGTGTAGAATTCTCTTCTGACAACTACACTCTTAAAGGAAAGACAGTAAATGGAGAAAGTTTTGAAACTGTTAGACCTCCTTTTTTACAAGATGATTTAAGTAAAATTCTTTCTGACCATAGAGTTGCTGTAATTGGTGAGAAGCCTGAAGAGCAATCCATATTTAAACAACTTCTTATAGCAAGCTTTCCTATTCTAATTATATTAGCTGTATTTATTTTCTTTATGAGACAAATGCAAGGTGGCATGGGAGGAAAGTCTGGTCCTATGAGCTTTGGAAAGAGTAAAGCTAAAATGCTAGAAGGAGGCAAAGTAAAGACTTCTTTTGCTGACGTTGCTGGCATAGAAGAAGCTAAAGAGGAAGTTCAAGAAGTCGTTGATTTCTTAAGAGACCCCTCTAAGTTCCAAAAATTAGGAGGAAAGATACCAACGGGCATATTAATGACAGGCTCTCCTGGAACTGGAAAAACTTTATTAGCCAGAGCTATAGCTGGAGAGGCAGGAGTCCCATTTTTTAGTATTTCTGGATCTGATTTTGTAGAAATGTTTGTAGGTGTTGGAGCTTCTAGAGTTAGGGATATGTTTGAACAAGCTAAGAGGCAATCACCCTGTATAGTTTTTATAGATGAGATTGACGCCGTAGGAAGACATAGAGGTGCAGGAATGGGCGGAGGTCATGATGAAAGGGAGCAAACACTAAATCAATTGTTAGTTGAAATGGATGGCTTTGAAGATAACCAAGCAATTATCGTAATAGCCGCAACAAACAGACCTGATGTATTAGATCCTGCCTTATTAAGGCCAGGAAGGTTTGATAGACAAGTAGTGGTTCCTTTGCCTGACATAAGAGGAAGAGAGCAGATTTTAAAAGTACATATGAAGAAAGTCCCTATTTCTGAGGACGTTGATCCTTCTCTTATAGCAAGAGGGACTCCTGGATTTTCTGGAGCAGATTTAGCTAATCTAGTAAACGAAGCTGCATTGGTTGCAGCAAGGACTGCAAAAAAATTAGTTGGCATGGAGCAAATGGAATTTGCAAAAGATAAAGTCATGATGGGTTCTGAGAGAAGATCTATGGTTATGTCTGAAGAGGAGAAATTAAAGACGGCCTATCATGAATCTGGCCATGCTATTGTTGGAAGAAGTTTAAAAGAGCATGATCCAGTTTATAAAGTTACAATTATTCCTAGAGGTAGGGCCTTGGGGGTAACAATGTTCTTACCTGAAGAAGACAAGTATAGCTATAGTCACCAAAGCATTTTAGACAGAATCTGCGGGCTTTATGGCGGAAGAATAGCTGAAGAACTAATTTATGGAGAAAAGGGAGTAACCACTGGTGCTTCTAATGATATTGAAAGAGCCACAGAATTAGCCCATAACATGGTTACCAAGTGGGGCCTGTCTGAGAAACTAGGCCCTGTAAAATATGGTGATGAGAACGATGAGCCTTTCTTAGGCAGGTCTGCCGGAACTTCGAAACAAGGCATTTCGGACGAAACTGCATCTGAAATTGATAAAGAGGTTAAAGAGATATTAGGTAATTGTTATAAAACAGCCAAAGAAGTATTAGAGAATAATATTGATGCGTTACATAAAATGTCTCAAGCATTGATGGACTATGAAACTTTAGATGCTGATCAGATTGATGACGTAATGGCTGGAGGAGAACCAAGAGCACCTAAATCAATAGAAGAACCTCCTTCAAAAGGCCCTAAAGAAACTTCTGTTGGAGATGCTGCAGAACAAAATTAGAAGATTGCTTTTACTAGTCCTCTATTCGAAAGCTTACTTATAACATGACTAATCCTATCCCAATAAAGAAAGACCAATCTGTAAGCCTTATGCCTTTAAGTAAGGACAGAAGGTTTGGCACTGATGGTATAAGAGGTCCTGTTGATACAACCATGAATCCCTTGTTTGTGACTAAATTAGGTTGGGCAGCTGGAACAATTCTTTTAGAAGAGGGTATAAGTAGAGTCCTTATTGGAAAGGACACAAGAATCTCAGGGTATATGCTCGAATCAGCTCTTCAAGCAGGTTTTATTGCATCTGGTATAGATGTAGTTCTATTAGGCCCTTTACCTACTCCTGGTGTTTCCTTTTTAGCTAATTCTAATAAACAAGCTGGAGTAGTTATTAGCGCGTCACATAATTTATTTGAAGATAACGGGATAAAATTTTTTAATAAAGACGGACAAAAATTTTCTTCTGAATTAGAAAAAAGAATTGAAACAAAACTCAGTCAAGAAATAGAAAGTGTTAAATCTATTAATTTGGGCAAAGCTACGAGAATGAATGATGCACAAGGAAGATACATAGAGTTTTGCAAGTCTAATTTTAACAATCTTGATTTAAACGGTTTATCTCTCCTTTTGGATTGTGCACATGGGGCCACATATTCAGTAGCGCCTAAGGTTTTTGAAGAGTTAGGAGCAAAGGTAACTGCTATCGGCACTGAACCTGATGGAGTAAATATAAATCGGAATTGCGGCTCGACTAACCCTGATTTCATTAGAGAAGAAATAATTAAAGGAGGATATGATCTTGGCATATCTTTTGACGGAGATGGAGATAGGATTCTGTTAGTTTCGAGTACTGGAAAAATTCTTGATGGAGATGACTTGCTCTATATCCTTTCTAAAGATCTCAATAAAGAAGGCGGGGTAGTTGGAACTTTAATGACCAATAAGGCACTTGAATTACATTTTAATCAAATGAAAATAGAATTTTGTAGATCTGATGTAGGCGATAAATATGTACTTCAAAAGCTCTTGGAACGTAATTGGACACTCGGTGGAGAAACTTCTGGCCATATAATATGCCTTGATGCTGCTCAGACAGGGGATGCAATAGTTGCAGCATTAAAGCTATTAGACAACCTTAAAGGAAATAGTTTTGATGTTGATCAATCAATTGAAGAGTTTAACAAGTTTCCACAAACCTTAATTAATTTATCGATAAACAACCCTAATAAAATAATTCTTAATAATAAGTTCTGGTCTGAAGTAACCGCCATAGAGAATAAATTAGGAGAAAGAGGTAGGGTGTTAATCAGGCCTTCAGGAACTGAGCCTTTAATTAGAATAATGGTTGAATCGGAAAAAGAAGAAGATTCAGAAGATTATTGTAATAGACTTGCTAATCTAGCTTCTAAGCTATGATAATTGCTAATTGGAAGATGAATGGGTCGAAAGAACTCATTAAGAATTGGATAGATGTTGTTTCTCGGGACATAGAAATAAATGAAACGAAGGAATGTATTTTTTGTCCCCCAACTTGTTATCTTGATTTTACTGGAACCCTGGTACGAAAAACTTCTAAAGGTATAAAGTTAGGATCTCAACAATTTGATTCTGAATTATTAGCTCCTTTAACAGGCGGAATCAATTCTCAGATGTTAGTAGATATCGGCTGTGAATTTGTAATTATTGGTCATTCAGAACAGAGAATACACGTTGATGAAAGTAATCAGATTCTTTCTAACAAACTAAAAACAGCAATAGAAATGAATATTAAACCAATTTTTTGTATCGGAGAGTCTTTACATCAAAAGAAAGCCAATCAAACTAAAGATATTCTTATAGATCAGCTAGACGCGCTTACTAGTAGTTTTGTAGATAAATGTATAGTAGCGTATGAACCTGTTTGGGCCATTGGGACAGGAGAAAATGCAGAGATTTCTTATATTGAAGAAATCCACTCGTTTATCAAAGAAGAGCTCAGGAATAAAAAAAATTCTACAAACGGCATTTCAGTAGTTTATGGAGGTAGTGTAAACTTAGATAATTACAAAGAAATTTACTCTTCAAATATGGTAGATGGACTTTTAATAGGTGGAGCTTCTTTAGACTCTGATACTTTTACTAAAATTTATAATATGTCATAAATTATGGAAAATTTACTTATATTCTTCTATATAGTTATTTCTATCGCATTAATTCTATTGGTTCTTTTACAACAAGGAAAAGGTTCAGACATTGGAAGTGCTTTTGGAGGAGGGTCTAGCAATGCGATGTTTGGTTCAAGTGGCCCATCAAACCCTTTAACAAAGGTAACAGCTATAGTTTCAGCTATTTTCCTAATTTTAAGCTTATCTATAACCTATATATCCAGGAACTCTGCAGAAAAGGATCTAGAAGTTAGTATTCCTGTTGCAGAAGAGACAGGTATTTTACCTGATAATAGCTCTGAATAATTTTGAAGCCGAAGTGGTGGAACTGGTAGACACGCTACCTTGAGGGGGTAGTGAGCTTCGCTCGTGGAGGTTCGAATCCTCTCTTCGGCACCATAAACTTTCTTGACCCCTTCATCTCATAAACCTATACTTCGCTCCCTTTGATGCGGGGTGGAGCAGTCTGGTAGCTCGTCGGGCTCATAACCCGAAGGTCGTAGGTTCAAATCCTGCCCCCGCTACCAATAATAAGCCCTGAATGGGCTTTTTTTGTAAAAGAAAAATGGACACGAAATATATAAAGTACATATTAACTGAAGATATAAGATCTTTGGGATTTGATATATGGGGCATAGAGTTTTTTGGAAAGCATAAGAACCAGACTCTAAGAATTTATATCGATAAGAAAGAAGGTGTTTCTGTAGAGGATTGTGAAAAAGTTAGCAAGCATGTTATTAAATTATTAGATGTTGAAAATGATTTTTCAAATAAATATTTATTAGAAGTTTCTTCACCTGGCTTAGATAGGAAATTCTTTTCTGAAAAACAGTATCTAGATTACATTGATTCTGCTATTAAAGTTAGATATATCAACAATATAAATAAAAAATTATCAGTGAAAGGAATACTGTCAAATGTAACAACAGAAGGCTTGTTAATAGAGTTTGAAGACAAACATCAAAAAGTTCCTTTTTCTTCTATTATTCAAGCAAATCTTATAATGTGAGGGGTTAGATTATGCAAAACGAGATTTTACTAGTCGCAGAAGCTGTTTCTGGAGAGAAAGGACTCCCGAAGAGTACAATTTTTGAAGCAATAGAAATGGCTTTAGCAACAGCAACGAAAAGAAGGTATGAAGAAAATTCAAATATAGAAGTCAAGATAGATTCTGTTACTGGAGATTATGTAACATTTAGAGTATGGACAATTGTTTCAGATGAAGAATTAGAAGATAACGGCATAGAGATAGTTCTTTCTGAAGCAAAGGCAAAAGATAAAGATTTAGATATAGGTTCAGTTATTAAAGAAAAAATAGAAAATGTTGAGTTTGGAAGAATAGCTGCCCAAGCTGCGAAACAGGTTATTGTGCAAAAGGTTAGGGAGGCTGAAAGAGCTCAGGTTGTTGAGAAATACCGTTCAGTTTTAGGAGAACTAGTAAATGGAACAGTAAAGAAAGTAACTAGAGAATTTCTGATAATAGATTTAGGCGATGGAGCAGAGGCAATTCTTTCTAGAAATGAACTTATTCCAGGAGAAGTTTTTAGAATCGGAGATCGTTTAAGGGCTGTCTTGCAAGAGGAAGAAAGAGAAAATAGGGGCCCTCAATTAGCATTAAGCCGAAGATGTCCAGAAATGGTAGGTGAATTATTTAAATTAGAAGTTCCTGAAATATCCGAGCAAGTTATTGAGATAAAAGCTATAGCCAGAGATGCCGGATCTAGAACAAAGATAGCGGTTAAAACAAACGATAATAGGATTGATCCAGTTGGAGCTTGTGTTGGAATGCGTGGCTCTAGAGTGCAAGCTGTTTCTAATGAACTTGGCAATGAAAGGCTTGATATAGTGATATGGGATGATGATCCCGCCCAATTATTAATAAATTCTATGGGCCCTGCTGAAATAACTTCCATAGTGTTAGATGAAGTAAAAGGAACCATGGATGTTGCAGTTACCCAAGATACTCTTGCTCAGGCAATAGGAAAAAGCGGTCAAAATGTTAGGTTAAGTAGCCAAATTACTGGATGGAAGCTTAATGTCATCGATGAAGAAACTGCTCAAAGTAATGAAGAAGAAAAGAGTCAGAGTGAGTCAAAGAATTTAATAGAAAATCTCGATGTAGATGAGGGCTTAGCTCAGGCCTTAATAGAGCAAGGTTATCGCAACCTAGAATCAATCTCTTCTGCATTAGCTGAGGATCTAGTAGACATAGAAGGTTTGGATTCAGAAATAGCTGAATTGTTAATTAATAGGGCCAAAGAGGTCCTCTTAACCCTTGCAATGCAGATAACCGATGAAGAAGGAGAGCCCAATGATTTAATGTCTGTAGAAGGCATGGATATGGTCTTAGCTCTTGAATTAAGCCAGAAAGGCATTAACGACAGAGAGGAGCTAGCAGAACAATCTATAGAAGAACTAACAGGTTTAATTCAAATATCTGAAGAAGATGCGGGAGAGTTGATCATGAAAGCCAGAGCTCATTGGTTTGAATAATTAAGAAATTTTATGGCAAATTTAAGCGTCGAGAAACTAGCCACTGTTATTGGCTCAGCTCCTGATTTGCTTCTTTCACAAATGAAAGAAGCAGGCTTAACACATTCAAAGGTGTCTGATGAAGTCACTGATTCTGACAAGAGAATTTTATTGGAATTCCTAAAAAAACAACAAAGCAAAACAACTAAAACAATCTCTCTAAATAAAACAAAATCGAAGGATGCTGTCAAAGAATCTGGTGTAGTTGCTATAACAAGAAAAAGAGCAAGCAAGGAAACAGCCTCTGATTTAGAGGAAACAGTAAGCAAAACATCAACATCAATAGACTTTGAAGGAATAGAAAAAAAGAGGCAGGCTGTTGAAACGCAAAAGCAGGTCGATGAAGATGAAAGAAAACAACAAAAAGAGCAGAAAACTCTAATAACAAGAAGAAAGGCAAAATCTAAGGAATCGCCAAGCCCTTCTAAAGATGTAAAACAGGTTGTTCAATCTAAAAAACCTCCTAGAAGTCAAAGATCTGATATTTCAAAAAAAGAAAAAAGAGAACTTGAAGGGGAAAGTTATCTTTCAAATGTAGAAAAGCAAGAATTTGAAAAACCAAACGAATTCATTTCTAAAAACATCCAGATCCCTGAATCAATCACCGTTAGTGAATTGGCTCAAAACCTTTCTATTAAAGGTGGAGAAGTAGTTAAAAAGCTAATGTCTATGGGGGTTATGGCTACTCTCAATCAGCCACTAGATCAAGATACAGCTATTTTAGTTACTGAGGAATTAGGGCACAAAGGTGAACCTGCAGAAAAAGTAGAAGTAGAAGATAAATTAATGGAGCTCGTTACCTATGAAGGGGATGAAGAAAGAAGGAATCCAGTAGTTTCAGTTTTAGGTCACGTAGACCATGGAAAAACAACTTTATTAGATTATATAAGAAAAGCTAATGTTGCCGGAGGCGAGGAGGGAGGAATTACCCAAAAGATTGGTGCTTATCAAGCTATTACAGAATTAGGAATTATTTCTTTTATAGACACTCCAGGACATGCTGCTTTTTCCGAGGTAAGAGCTAGAGGAGCTAATTCTACAGATATAGTTATTTTAGTTGTAGCAGCTGATGACGGTTTACAACCTCAAACAGAAGAAGCTATAAGTCATGCTAGGGCTGCAGGAGTTCCTATCGTTGTTGCTGTCAACAAGATGGACAGGGAAGAAGCAGATATTGAAAAAGTCAAAACAGAATTATCTAACAAGGAATTGATCCCAGAAGATTGGGGTGGCCAAACTCAATTTGTTCCTATATCCGCATTAAAAGGAGATGGGATTAATGAACTCCTCGAAGCAGTATCTCTAGAAGCAGAGGTCCTAGAGCTTAAAGCTCATCATAAAGGCCCAGCCTTCGGTGTAGTTTTAGATTCAACTACGGAAACAGGCAAGGGAGCTGTTGCAACTATATTGGTTCAAAAAGGAACACTAAAAAAAGGCGACACAATATTAGTAGGAGATCAAACTAAAAAAGTAAGAAGTTTAGTTGATGAAAATGCTAATAATATCGATTCTGCTGGCCCATCCGTTCCTGCTTCAATAACAGGACTTGATCAGCCTCCTAAGGCAGGAGAAGAGTTTATTGTTGTGACTAGTGAGAAAATGGCGAAAGAAATCTCTACTGAAAGAGCAGAAAAAGCAAGAGAAGAACGTTTAGCAAGAAATCAGATCTCAAATTTAGAAATGTTGTTTGATTCTGAGCTGGCGAACCACACCATCTTAAACATCGTCTTAAAAGCCGATACACATGGATCTTTAGAAGCTATCGTTGGTTCTTTAAAGAATTTAGAGAATGAAGAAGTTAAAATAAATCTAGTTCACGAATCAGTTGGTTCTATCAATGCAAATGATTTGAATCTAGCTCTAACTACAAATTCTTTTGTTATAGGTTTTAATGTAAGAGCAGATTCTGCAGCCAAGAAATTATCTGAAAAGGAATCAATAGATGTTTTATATTACGGAATAATTTATGACCTGATCGATGGAATGAAAGTTGCTATTGAAGGACATCTAAAACCTGATGTTAAAGAAGAAATATTAGGAACAGCTGAAGTAAAAGATCTCTTTAAATCTCCGAAATTTGGCCTAATTGCTGGTTCTATTGTCATAGAAGGGACTATAAAGAGAAACAAACCGATAAGAGTTCTGCGAGACGATATAGTTATATTTGAAGGTGAATTGGATTCCTTAAAACGTTTTAAAGATGATGCTAATGAAGTTCCTATGGGTACAGAATGTGGAATAGGAGTTTCAAACTATAAGGATGTTCAGGTTGGCGATAAGATAGAAGTATTTGATAGGGTAGAAGTTAAGAGAACTTTAGATTAGATGCCATCTCCAGATTTTAAGAGATCTGACAGGATTTCTGACTTAATAAAAGTAGAAATATCTAATATTTTATCTTTTGAAGTAAAAGATCCCCGTGTTAGAGGCATTACTGTCTTGAGAGTAGATCTTTCTTCTGACATGAAGAATGCTTTCATCTTTTTCTCCAGTGATAATAGTTTCAATGACCTAGATACCGAAGAAATCTTGGTAGGATTAGAAAAGGCGAAAGGCTTCATAAGAAAAAAGTTAAGTAATAATTTAAGCCTAAGAAGAACTCCAGAGATTCACTTTAAAGAGGAGTCTTATTTATCAACATGAATGGCTTTTTATTAATAGATAAACCCAAAGGTGTAACTTCAGCAAATTGCGTTTATCAATTAAGAAAAATTTTAGGAATTAAGAAAATAGGTCATTGTGGCACTTTAGATCCACTTGCAACCGGGTTGCTCCCTGTTTGCATAGGAGAAGCTACTAAGTTCAGTTCATTTATGTCTGATTTAGATAAAACTTACGAAGTAGATATAAGTTTCGGATTAGAGACAGATACTGGTGATATAGATGGTGAAATTATTTCTGAAGGTATTAATAATTTTAGTGAAATAGACCTTAAAAGGGTTCTTGAAAGTCTTGAAGGACCGCAAACCCAAACTCCTCCAATGTATTCAGCCTTAAAAAATAAAGGAAAGCCTCTTTATTGGTGGGCCAGGAAAGGAGTTTTTCTTTATAGAAGTGAAAGAAATATAACTATTCATAAGATAGAACTTATGGAGTTTAGAAATAATTTAGCTAAATTGAAGGTTTTTTGTTCTAAAGGTACTTATATAAGAAGTCTTGCTGAGTCTGTTGGAAGAGCCCTTCTTACAAAAGCTACAGTAATTTCCTTAAGAAGATTAAGTGTTGGAGATATTAAAGCTGAAGATATGGTTCTTATGCCTAAAGAGGAATCTAGTGATATATCTAGTTCTATCTTGCCAAGCGATTTTCTTTTAAAACACTTATCTAAAGCGGTGTTAAATGAAGAAGATGTAAAAAAAGTTAGAAATGGGCAATCAATATACTATAATGCGCAACTTGAAAAAGAAGGATTAGTAAGAATATATACAAATAAGAGTTTATTTATGGGAATTGGTGAATTGTATTCATCAAACAAATTATCTCCTAGGAGATTAATAGCAATGAATTAAACTTACTTATTTAATTAGGAAAGAAATTGGCGTTAAGTACATCAAATAAGAAAGAAATTGTTTCTAAATTTGCAAGAACACAAAATGATACAGGTTCACCAGAAGTTCAGGTTGCCTTATTGTCGGCTAACATAGATGCTTTACAAGCACATTTTAAAGCCAATGCGAAAGATCATCATTCTAGGACGGGCCTAATAAGGATGGTTAATCAAAGAAGGAAACTTCTCGATTACATAAAATCTTCAAAACCAGATACATACAGTAAATTAATTACTGACTTAGGTTTAAGAAGATAAATCATATTTATTCAAATCTTTTAATCAATAAAAATAAAATGCATGAAATTTGTCGTGCAAGAAATATATAGGAAAGAAAATGGAAAGTTATAAAAAAATTATAAATTTAGGCGATCAAGAGATCACCTTAGAAACAGGCAAAGTCGCGAGACAAGCCACCGGAGCAGTATTAGCTACTTGTGGAAATACACAAGTCCTAGCAACGGTAGTAGTGGGGAAAGCTCCAGGTGAGCATCAAGACTTTTTCCCATTAACTGTTAATTACCAAGAAAAGACATATGCAACAGGGAAGATTCCTGGAGGCTTCTTCAAAAGAGAAGGGAGGCCGACTGAAAAAGAAACATTAACTTCTAGGTTAATAGATAGACCTTTAAGACCTTTATTTAATGATGATTTTCTTTATGAAGTTCAAGTTATATGTACAGTCGTTTCTTCGGATAAAGACGTGGACCCAGATATTCTGTCTTTCATAGCTGCATCTGCTGCTATTGGTATTTCAGGTTTGCCTTTCAATGGTCCTTTAGGAGCAGTTAGGGTAGGTTTTATAGAAGGACAATATTGCTTAAATCCGAAAAGAAGCGAGTTAGAAGATTCTTTATTGGATATGGTTATAGCAGGGAGCGATTCTGCTGTGATAATGGTTGAATCAGAAGCTAAAGAGCTCTCCGAAGACCAAATGCTTGGTGGTATTCTTTTTGCGCATCAAGAAATGCAAGTAATAATAAGTGCTATTAAAGAAATGGCTTCAGAGGTAGGGAAACCAACTTTTGAATACGTACCAAAAACTTTGGATAAAGATTTAGTAAGCTCTGTTAAAGATTCTTATTCAGATTCAATTTCTGATGCTTACCAAATCCAAGACAAGCAAGAAAGAGTACAAACCCTTAATCAGTTAAAAGAAAAAATTGTTGAAGACCTTGTTAACGAAGAAGAAGGTTCCCCAAAAAGTTCCGATCTAATGGATGTTTTCAAAAAAATAGAAAAAACAATAGTGAGATCAAACTTAATTAAAGGCGAGCCAAGAATAGATGGAAGAGATTTGGATACTGTGAGGCCTCTCTTTATTGAAGCAGGTGTTTTGAAGAATGTTCATGGATCGGCTCTGTTTACTAGAGGAGAGACACAAGCACTTGTTGCAGCTACCCTAGGTTCTCCTAGGCAGGCTCAGCTTATTGATGCGTTAGAAGGAGAATTTAAAGACCAATTTATGCTTCATTATAATTTCCCTCCTTATTCCGTCGGTGAAGCAGGATTTATGTCGGGTCCTAAGAGAAGGGAGATTGGTCATGGAAAGTTAGCTAGAAGAGCATTGGAAGCTGTTTTACCTTCTCCAGAAGACTTTCCTTATACAATCAGAGTAGTTTCTGAGATTACTGAATCAAACGGTTCAAGTTCAATGGCTAGTGTCTGCGGATCAAGCTTAGCTCTTATGGATGCAGGAATACCTATGAAAGCTCCAGTTGCTGGTATAGCTATGGGCTTGGTTAAGGAAGAAGATGGATTTGCTGTTATTACAGATATTTTGGGTGATGAAGATCATCTTGGGGATATGGACTTTAAAGTCGCAGGAACTGAAGAAGGTATTACTGCCCTTCAAATGGACATAAAGATTGACGGTATTACTGAAGAGATTTTTGACGTTGCTCTTGAAAAAGCTCAAAAGGCTAGGACCCATATTTTAAATAGTATGAACGAAGTTCTTTCTGCATCAAGAGAAGAATTATCAGATAAGGCTCCTCAAGCAGTCGTTATTCAGATAAATACTAAAAAGATAAGAGACGTTATAGGTAAAGGCGGAGAGACTATAAGAGGTTTAACTGAAGAGACTGGAGCTATCATTGAAGTAGAAGATAGCGGTAAAGTGACTATTTATGGAGATACCCCAGAATCAAGAGAAAGTGCCTTAAAAAGAATAGAAGAAATAACCGCTGAGCCTGAAGTGAATAAGATCTACACTGGAACCGTAGCGAATATTATGGATTTTGGAGCTTTTGTAACCATAATGCCTGGAAGAGATGGTTTAGTGCACGTATCAGAAATTTCTGAAGAAAGAGTTGAAAATGTTTCAGATTATTTTGTTGAAGGCGAAGAGGTAAAGGTAAAAGTATTGGAAGTTGATAGGCAAGGGAAGATACGTTTAACTATGAAAGGATTAGAAGACTAAAAGTTTGTATATTTTGTATAAATATGCTAGCCCAGGTTTGTTTTAATTCAATTCATTTAGTTTAATACACCTGTTCAGATTTATCTGGACATTTGTTTAGCTAATAAATGGGTGAAATATGAATGCTTTAAATAATGTAAGAGACATCATAGGATCTTTAACTGGAATCATTGTTTCTTTAGTTGCGCTAGGAGTTGCAGCTGGAGTTGTTTTCGGTGGTGGAGTTCCTTTTGTCGGTGGAGTTCTAGACAACCTTCTTGGTCTTGTTAACACTTTAGGTGGTGAAGGCTTAGTTGGACTAATTGTTCTAGCGGTTCTACTGGACATGTATAGATAAGTCTCTTCTTAGCTATTATTGGAAAGGGGGCCGTAAAGGTACCCCTTTCTTTTTTTTAAGCTAAAGTACGGGGGAAGAAATATGTTGGATATGATGAATAGAGTGGGACATGCTTTGTGGGAAATCACTAAGTTCTTGTCTCTAGTCGTTGCAGTAGCAATCCTAATCTCGATGTTATTTGGTACCGGTATTCCTTTTTTTGGAGGGATATTGGACAATACTAAATCAGTTATAGACGCTCTTGGATCTGAAGGTCTTGGATTAATTATTGCGATAATAATTATTTTAAGTGTTTGGAACTCAAGATCTAATTAAAAAAGGAATTTATAAAAAGGCACCTTTTCGGTGCCTTTTTTTTACAATCTCAATATGGAAGATTTAGTAAATATAAAAGACAATGTGAAAATAGGTTTGGCTGGTAAAAGAGACCTCGAAGGAGACTTATTTATTCCTCCTGGTGAAGAAAAGAATAGGCCAGCTATTTTAATAGTTCATGGCGGAGGCTGGAGAGAAGGTGATAGAAAACAGCTAAGAGGATATGGAATATTGTTGGCTAGAGAAGGTTTTGTATGTCTTTGCAGTTC
>Ga0208408_1000195_pt1 | contig 43083 bp, 40 predicted proteins | sample ETNtaG_4_FD_185776 | JGI IMG/M metagenome (GOLD analysis project Ga0208408, IMG submission 185776) | Marine microbial and viral communities from oxygen minimum zone, Eastern Pacific Ocean - ETNP201406SV67 (SPAdes) (version 2) | ecosystem: Environmental > Aquatic > Marine > Oceanic ... | reverse complement strand
GGGCAACTTCAATATAAGGTTGAATAGTTATTAATTCAGGATGGCATTATTAAAACATGAGTGAACAAACAGCATCAGAAGTAAGTGAAGAACTTTCCGCTTGGTTGGAAGAAAATTGGGACCCTGAAATTACCGTGGGCGAATGGTGGACTCGACTGAGCGAGGCTCGGTGGAGTCATCCTTCTCTTCCTGAAGAAGCCGGAGGCCGTGGGTACAACCGTGAACAAAGTACGGCAGTAACTGTTGGTTTGGCCGAAGCGAACGTTGTGGGCCCACCAACAGGGTTGGGTCATATGCTTGCTGCTCCCACTATTGCGGTACATGGAACAGAAGAACAAGTAGATCGTCTAGTTCCTGAGATTCTTGATGGAACCGTGGCATGGTGTCAGTTATTTTCTGAACCGAATGCTGGATCTGATTTAGCAGGATTACAGGCACGAGCTATCCGCGATGGAGATGAATGGGTTATAACAGGACAAAAAGTTTGGACTTCTGGCGGCCATATGGCGCAAAAGGGCATGCTTATAGCTCGAACAGACCCAGAAGCTCCAAAACATCAAGGGATTACCTATTTTGCTATAGAGATGGATCAACCTGGTATAGAAGTTCGCCCTCTTAGAGAAATGACCGGACAAGCTCTTTTCAACGAAGTTTTCTTAGACGAAGCTCGTGTTTCAAACGAAAATGTTATTGGAGGCCTCGGTAGCGGATGGGCTGTAGCTAACAGCACTCTTATGTTCGAAAGAGCCAGTCTCGGCGGGGGAGGGAAACAACCAATTTCAGTAGCCCCCGGCAGCATTGCAGGACGCTTAGGGCAACCAGTAGGAGATTTCACTAACCGAGTTAATCGCGGACCAGAAGGCGACGGCGGAAGAGGCATGAGTACAAACTCGCTTGTCCACCTAGCTAAAGAAACAGGTTGCAACGATGACGCGGTTATCCGCCAAGAAATCGTACAACTTCATATCCTGGCAGAAGTCAACAAACTCAATATGCGTAGAGCTAAAGCTGGAGGAAGCCGAACTGGCGCAGAAGGCAATTTAGCAAAACTAGCCATGAGTGAACTTGTTCGCCGTAGTCGCGATGTTGGGAATATGATCATCGGAGCAGACGGAATGTTGACAGGGAAAGATAGCGCCACCGGAGGGTCAGTTCAGGAAGTCACCATGTTTTCACCTGCGCCAGCTATCTATGGTGGAACTGATCAAGTTCAGCGAAACATCATTGGAGAAAGAGTTTTAGGTCTTTCTAAAGAACCAGGTCATCCTAAAGACACACCATTTAAAGATCTTCTCCAGAATTAGATTCTTACACGGACATATGTGCCAGAAGTTTTTGGCGTACAAGATCAGGTTCCTCGATCATGACCATGTGACCTGTTTTTGGAAAATCCACAACGGTTTTATCTGAAGAAACAGCATCAATTAAAGGTTGAGCTGTTTTACGAGGAGTCATCTTGTCTTCAGACCCTAAAAGGAAAAGAACCGGACATTTGATTTGTTCAGCAGCCACTAACGCTTCTTCGTAACTAGAGCACGCTGCTAGATCCACACCAAGAACCCCTCTAGAAGTGGACTCAATAAGAGCCTGAGTTCCTCCCGTCATTGACAAACCCGGAGTTGGGTTATTTCCTAAATGGTGCCGAGTCCCATGCCCCCAGGAAGTAATTAGCTGAGCTGCTTTAACGTCATTCGCGTCTGCAGCTTCTTGCAATTCGGGATGCACTGGCATTGAGGCACCAACTCCGAGAAGACTCACTGTAGAAATAGAATCTTGATGATACCCAGCAGCATGTACAGCAGCTAAAGCACCCATTGAATGACCAACTAAATGAATTTTTTCTCCGAAATGTCCTGATATTTCGGCTACCCAATCAGATAAATCGGAAATATTTTCTAAGGCTGGGCCTTCGGACTGGCCGTGGTCTGGAAGATCAACTGCTAAAGCTCTAAACCCATGGTGGGCAAGAAATCGTGTCTGTTGAGACCAGACGGTGCGATCCATACCTGCTCCGTGAATTAATACAACGATTGGATCCGTACGTCCTTCAAAATTGACAGCTCCCGTTGCTCCGTGTACTTGTTTTTCAGCTAAAGAAAAAAACATGTGTTACCTACCGTTGAGAGGCTCGAAGAGCTTTATCAAGATCCCCGCAAATGTCTTCAGCATCTTCGAGACCTACCGAAACACGAATCAGATCTTCACTTATTCCAGCAGATTCTAAATCTTCTTCACTCATTTGTTGATGAGTTGTAGATCCAGGATGGATAACCAAGGTTTTAGCGTCTCCAACGTTCGCTAAATGCGACGCTAATTTTACGCTTTCAATAAATTTCCTTCCAGCTTGTCTACCACTCTTTACACCGAAACTGAGAATCGCTCCAGCTCCTTTCGGATAGAGGCGCTTCGCTAAGTCATGGTCAGGGTGGCTGGGATGACTGGGGTGCTTTATCCATTCCACAGCATCATGACCATCAAGGAGTTCAATAACATGTTGGGTGTTCTCAACATGTCGTGCCATACGAAGAGGTAAAGTTTCTACACCTTGCAACAAATAGAAAGCGTTAGCGGGGCTCATACAAGCACCAAAATCTTTCAAACCTTCAGCACGTGCACGCATAGAAAGAGCGGCAGGGCCAAACTCTTCAGTGAAAGTGATGTTGTGGTATCCCTCGTAAGGTTCTGTAAGAGTAGGAAATTTTCCAGAGGCTTCCCAATCAAAACGCCCACCATCAACGATGGTTCCACCTATAGCTACCCCGTGACCTCCTAAGAACTTTGTTACTGAATGCATGATGATGTCTGCGCCATGTTCAATCGGGTTGATCAGATAGGGAGTGGAAAAAGTCGAATCAACGCAAAGAGGGAGACCCGCAGCATGAGCTACATCAGAGACAGCATCGATGTCTAAAACCTCAATACCCGGATTACCTAAAGTCTCAGCGAAAATCAGACGTGTCTCTGGTCGGATAGCTTTAGCAAATTCTTCTGGATCCCGTGGGTCAACAAAAGTAGTAGTGATACCAAACCTAGGGAGAGTGTGATTCATCAAAATGAAAGCACCACCATAGATATTTCGACTCGCCACAATATGGTCGCCTGTGTTTAGGAGAGTAGCGACTGCTAAATGCAAAGCGGCCATACCGCTAGCGGTACAAACAGCACCAACCCCACCTTCCAAAGAGGCAAGTCGTTCTTCTAATACTGCGACGGTCGGATTTGAAATTCGTGAATAAATATGTCCACTAGTTTCAAGATTGTAAAGACCAGCAGCTTGATCTACAGAATCAAAAACGTAAGACGTTGTTTGATGAATAGGCACAGCACGAGATCCGGTAGTGGGATCAGGGTATTGCCCTGCATGCAAAGCACGAGTATCGAAGCGTCTAAATTCTGGTTCAACCATGTCTACAGACTAGAACACTTAGATGTAGGAAGACTCACAATAAATAAATATTGAGGAAATTTGTGAAAAAACACACAAGTTGTTCTTTGATATGAAACTATGAGCCATAAGAGAAGTTTTAAATCAGATTTGTGAAAGGAACAGAGCAGTGAAAGTAGGTTTCATAGGTTTAGGAAATGCAGGAGCGAAGTTAGCTGGAAGCCTTTTACGTAACGGAATAGACCTAACGGTTCGAGACTTAGATAAAGAAGCAGCTCAAGATTTATTAGATGGCGGTGCGGGCTGGGCGGAGTCACCTAAAGAAATGGCGGAAAAATGTGATCTCGTGATTACTTGTCTTCCTTCTCCATCCATATGTGCTGAAGTAATGGAAGCATCAGACGGACTTATAGCAGGACTTTCACCTGGAAAAATTTGGTTGGAAATGTCAACTACTGATGAAGCAGAAGTGAGACGTATAGGTGCGTTAGTTGAAGAAGTAGGCGCTTTCCCGTTGGATTGTCCAGTTTCTGGAGGGTGTCATCGGGCGGCAACCGGAAATATCGCGATATTAGTAGGAGGGGACCGCCAAACATTCGAGCAGGCGTTGCCTGTTCTTGGAGCTATGGGACGTGAAATACTGCACACCGGTGAACTTGGTTCTGCTTCAGTTCTTAAAGTAATGACTAACTTTCTAGCGACATCTAACTTAGTGAGTTTATGTGAGGCGCTCACCACCACAGCTAAAGCCGGATTAGATCTAAACGTTGTGTATGAAGCGATTCGAATTTCTTCTGGAAATTCTTTTGTTCACGAAACCGAAAGCCAAGTAATACTTAACGGCAGCCGCGACATCAATTTCACTATGGATTTAGTGTCAAAAGACATAGGAATATTTGACAAGATCGCTCGAGACTTAGAAGTCCCTTTAGAACTATCTCCGCTTCTCGTTGAAATATTTAAAGATGGTGAACAAAAGTACGGATCTAGAGAGTGGTCCTCGAATATTATTCGTCGATTAGAAGATCAAACAGGAGTTGAAGTTCTAGCTCCTGGTTTCCCGAAACAGATGGTAGATGACGAAGAAGAAATTCCGGGATATGAAATAAAGAGCGGTAAGTCTTCTTAAACGATGGGATCGTCTGGATCTAACCCGTGAAGTTCAGCGAAAAAACGTAGATTTGGTTCTATTAGTTCAAAGACAGTGGCATCTGTTGAAGGAAGCTCTCCATCATGCAAACCTAGTCTTTCTGTACGTTCCCCCCACCTTAAAACAATGGAACCCCAAGTGACTCCTCCTCCAAAAGCAGAGAGCACAACAATATCGCCAGGACTAATTTGGTTTGAATCAAGAGCATCTGAAATAGCCATCGGTATAGATGCCGCACCTGTGTTTCCTAGATTCTCAATATTCATGAAGACTTTGTTTTCATCAAACTTAAGTAAACGAGTAGCAGCATCCACGATGCGGCCGTTTGCTTGATGGGGGATAACCACGTCAACGTCTTCAGAATCAAAACCGGCAGTTTCAAGCACCCGAGTGACAGAGGCCGCGATTCCTTGTACAGCAATCTTAAAGACAGCTTGGCCTTCAAAATGAAGAGCCATCTCTTCAACAAGAAGTGGATTGAAAACATTTCCGTTGGTGCCCATTGATTTGAGAACCATTGTTTGCCCTTTACCCCCGTCAGCACCTATGTCAACGGCGAGAACTCCAGCGTCTCCCTCAGTAGCCTCATAAACAGCAGCCCCAGCTCCATCTCCAAATAAAACAGAAGTAGATCGGTCACGATAATCCATCAATCCAGATAATTTTTCTGTTCCGATAACTAAAGCTTTTTTAACAAAACCAGATTCAATCATTCCAGCAGCATTTGCAGTCGCATAAATAAAACCTGAACAGGCTGCGTTCAAATCAAAAGCAGCGGAATTCACTGCACCTAAACGATCCTGAACCATTGCAGCAACACTTGGGCAAATCAAATCCGGAGAGGTTGACGCAACCAAAATCAAATCCAACTCTTCTGGATCTAAATTTGCCGCAGCCAACGCACGACGTCCCGCTAATTCAGCAAGATCAGTTCCACCAACATGAGAAATACGTCGACTCTTTATACCGGTGCGGTCAACGATCCACTGATCGTTAGTATTTGAAAGTTTTTCAAGATCTGCGTTTGTCAACTCAACAGGAGGAATACATTTACCCCATCCAGTGATAACAGCTTTGGTCGACATGTGACTCCTAACAGTTCTTCTGTCACGCTAGTTCTAAATTAGCGACTCGTTGCATTAAGAGTTAAAGAATCACAACAGAACGAAGAACTTCTCCGCGTTCCATAGCATGAAAAGCTTCTTCAACGTCGTTCAAAGAAATAGTTTCTGAAACAAACTTTTCAAGATTTAAACGCCCTTGAAGGTGCAAGTCGATCAGCATTGGGAAGTCTCTACTTGGAAGACAGTCCCCGTACCAAGAAGATTTAAGTGATCCACCTCGACCAAAAACTTCTTGCAAAGGAAGCTCAATCTTCATCTCAGGATTCGGAACTCCTACTAGTACAACTGTTCCAGCTAGATCTCTCGCAAAGAAAGATTGTTCATATGTTGAAGGTATCCCTACTGCGTCAATGACGACATCAGCTCCGTTGCCACCGGTAATTCCACGTATGGCTTCTATTGGATCTTCTTTCGAAGAATCCACAGTATGAGTGGCTCCAAATTCTTTAGCCATTTCTAACTTGCGTTCATCAATATCTACAGCAATGATTGTGTGCGCTCCAGCAAGATTTGACCCAGCTATTGCAGCATCGCCAACTCCGCCACATCCAAATACTGCAACAGAGTCTCCTCGGGTTACTTGTCCGGTATTAATAGCAGCTCCAAGACCTGCCATGACTCCGCACCCAACTAGCCCTGCAACCTCAGGTTTGGCTTGGGAATTTACTTTGGTGGCTTGCCCTGCTGCGACAAGAGTTTTTTCAGCGAAAGCACCAATTCCTAACGCTGCAGTCAAGGGAGTTTCTTCAACAGTCATTTTCTGTGTGGCGTTATGTGTGTCAAAGCAGTACCAAGGGCGCCCTCGTTTACAAGAACGGCATTCACCGCAAACAGCTCTCCAGTTCAATATGACGAAGTCACCAGGGCTGACATTGTCAACACCTTCACCTACTTCTTCTATAATGCCAGCTGCTTCATGGCCGAGGAGGAAAGGAAACTCGTCGCTGATGGCTCCTTCACGGAAATGTAGATCGGTGTGGCAAACACCGCAGGCTTTCACATCAACTAGAACTTCGCCTGGGCCAGGATCTGGAACTTCAATGGTCTCAACTGAGACAGGCGCTCCTTTAGATCTAGCTACAACCCCTTTAACTAAATGCGGCATTTTCCCTCCAGTATTTACAGTTAAGACAATTTACACAAATAGATGGACGCGCACCATATGGAGCATTGTCACACCTCAATGACATAATGGGGGAGTAATCATAAAGAGGATTGGAGGGACATGGCCCTAAGAAGATCCGCCAACCACCCATTTTGGGATCCGGTGGCAACGCCATGAACTATGAGGAGAATGATATGGATACAAAAGAATGTCCAAAATGTGGATCAGATCAAGTAGGGCCTTCGTTTGCCTTAGAATTTGAAAAAAAAGACAACGGAATAGTGGTTGTTACAGATCCGTTCTTTGCTTGTGCAATATGTGAGCATGCGTGGCAGGTAAAAAGAGTCATGGTCATATCTAAATTTCCAAATGACACTGACTTTTCTGATGCTTTAGATGAACTCTAATTCTGTTCGTAAACCGGGGTAATGACACCACGAGCCAAAGTCGAGCCGAACATATTAAATCCACAAATAGCAGCTGAAACTTCTTCATTGATTGGAAGAGAGTCAACGTTTAAAGCATGAACAGCAAACATGTAACGATGCAACCCATGACCGGAAGGCGGAGCTGAACCTAAATAACCATAAAGCCCAGCATCATTCTTTAAATGTTGCGCCCCTGTAGGCAGCATTTCACCATTTTGAGACCCTGCACCAGTAGGTAGTTCACTTACTTGAGTGGGTATGTTATAGACAACCCAATGCCAGAATCCGCTTCCAGTTGGCGCATCTGGATCAAAGCAAGTTACGGCATAACTTTCGGTGTCTTCTGGAGCACCATTCCAAGCGAGATGAGGGGAAATATCTTCTCCACCTGCACCGAAAATTCCGGATACCTGGGGGAGCGACAACATTTCTCCATCGGATACATCGTTACTTTGGACTTCAAACGCTGCAACGCTTGGAAGAAAATCGTAAGGGTTAGGGGGTTGCGGCATACCTACTGCCTTTCATAAAAGTTTGTTTCTATAAAATTGATTTGGTGGAGCTGGCGGGAATCGAACCCGCGTCCGTCGAGAGGTCAACGCACACGTTACGACCATTCCCGAGAACATGGCTCACGGTAGCCATTCCGCCGGGTCAGACAAGTCCTAAGACTTTACCGTCAAAACTTTCCTTGAAGTCAGCGGTCTTTCTCGCCGTCAGCGGTCTCTCCCTGCGGTCCATCACTACTTCTGTTGCCGGGCTGTAGTGATCAGGCCCCGGGAATCATTACTGGTCCCAATGACTCTTAACTACCTAATAAAATTAGGCGGCAAGAGCGAGATCATCCGTATTGGCGTCTCTATTGATGCCCTGTTTTTAGAGTCTGAGCAACTCTGGTCGCATGAAACGTTCACAGCAATCGGCGTCGAAACCGATCAGCCCCGTAAACGAATATTCATTAATTCGTTAAATTGTCAAATAACTAGGATTCTCATGCTATCGCAACTCTGTGACAAGTTCCGAAAAACCTCATCTAACTGCTCTATCATTGTTCTCCTAAAAGGCTAAAATAAAGACATGCGTACAATTATTTCTTTTTCATGGCCCTCTAGCGGTCGATAGCTTTCATCAGATAAAGCAATTTTATTTTCGAATAGGCAATTGTTTTCAAGGGGCGATGACACTTTTACCAAAAGTTGATCTACGGTGGTATCAGTGGATTCCGACAAGATGAAGAGTCCTTGGAGTAGAGATGCGAGTAAGGAATAGAAGCCTTTACGTAGCTTTAATTCTTGGCGTACTCGCGGCCGTTTGGGCTATTCCGTCATCTGTAGTTGGTGCAGAAACTGTATTGTCAGATGAAACGTCTCTAATAGCAGTTGATGACGGCACACTTCTTGAAGAGTTGAGTATTTCTACCGAAGGTCAAGAGCTGCTCGCTTCGGGTTACACGCCTGGGGAAGCTGCAACTAAAGTCGCTAAAGAAGAACTTCTACAAGACCCTTCTTTGTCAAGAAACCCATTCGGATTGATCGTTCAATTTGAACATGTACTAACGGATGAAGAAATTAACGAGGTGTTGGCGCCGATAGGTGGAGTTCTAGTAGGTAAAGCGGTAGCAGATGGATCAACCTATCTCGTTGAAACTTTGTATGAACTTGAATCTGTTTCAACAGTCTTGGAGTCAGATGAGCGTATAAAGAGCGTTGAATTTGATGAAGTTGTTCAAATTTCAGATCTTCCAAATGACCCAGACCTTGACCAGTTATGGGGAATGAATTCAACCTATGGAATTGATGCTCCTGGGGCATGGGCTCAGACACTTGGAGATTCTTCGGTTGTTGTCGCAGTCATAGATACAGGAATAGATCTAGATCATCCGGACCTTGTAGACAATCTTTGGACTAATAGCGGTGAGATAGCAGGCAACGGCATCGACGATGACAACAATGGTTTCATCGATGATATTCATGGCTGGGATTTCGTTAACAGCGACGGCAGCCCAGATGATGATAACAATCATGGAACACATGTGGCTGGAACAATTGCTGCCTCAGCCAACTCAATAGGAGTTGTGGGAGTAGCACCTGGGGTTCAAGTTATGGGATTGAAGTTTCTCAATTCCAGCGGCTCAGGAATGACCTCTCACGCTTTACAGGCTTTACAGTACGCGATTGATAACGGGGCACTCATTTCAAATAATTCTTGGGGCGGGGGAGGTTTCAGTTCCGCAATGGAGACCTTGCTTACACAAGCCGAAACAGCGAATCACGTGTTCGTAGCAGCTGCAGGGAACGCTTCAACCAACATAGATACTTATCCGTCATATCCTGCTGCTTACCAAAATCCGAACGTTATTTCAGTTGCCTCAATTCAATCGGATGGATCACAGTCAAGTTTCTCAAATTACGGCACATCAAATGTAGATGTGGCCGCACCAGGGTCTGGAATTCTGTCCACTATTTCAGGAGGAGGGTATGCAACTTTCAATGGAACGTCAATGGCTTCTCCTCATGTAGCTGGAATTGTTGCATTGATGAGATCCTTAGCACCGACAGTATCAACAGCTGACATAAAGCAAATCTTGGTTGAAACCTCAACATGGGATTCTCGCCTTGACAATATTTCAGCTTCAGGAGGAAGAGTAAACGCCTCGGCAGCTGTATCGGCAGTTAATGGTTCCATTCCTTCTCTTAGTATTACTTCAAATGCGACAGTCGTAACAGAAGGAGACACCGTAGTCTTCTCAGCCACAGCAACAGATTCTTCAAATAATGACATTTCTGGTCAAGTTGTATGGAAAATTGGTGACGTAGTTCAAACAACTGGATCCTCGTTCACTTACACTGCTTCCACACCGGGTCAAATTCGGGTAAGAGCAGAAGCAACTGATGCCTCCGGTACGGCATCCACATTCATAAATCTGACTGTTAACGAAATTGAACGTTCAATCACGATCACTTCACCAAATGGTGGAGAAATATATGACCCGGGAGACACTGAACAAATTACTTGGAACTATGTAGGCCCCACCGGCCCAGTTGACGTGACAGTAATTGAAAAACAAACGGTCTCCGCAGAATTTCTTGGAGAATCAGCATTACCCATTGTTGACCACACTGTTCTCACTATTCCTCTAGATGTAACGTCTACTGCAGCAATTGATTCGTTATCTGTAGGCCTTCGCTTCAACCACACATGGGACGCAGACTTGCTCTTAGAGCTTGTTAGCCCTTCCGGACAGACAATCCAATTAGCAAACCATGTAGGTCAATCAGGAGATAATTTTGGTTCTGGATCAGAAAGCTGCAGTGGAGAGTTGACTGTCTTTTCCGATACAGCTGAAACCTCAATACTTTATGGAACGGCCCCTTTTGCCGGTTCGTATAAACCTCAACAGTTACTTAGCGCATTTTCTGGACAAAACCCTGTGGGACAGTGGAAAATAAAGATCAATGATCAATGGACGTACGACCAAGGGGAATTGTTTTGCGCTCAACTAATTTTCAATGGAGCAACTACGGCCATAGCGGCCGACATCCCGGTAGCTAATGGAACTGTGTCGTGGACTGTTCCGGAGTCATTAGCTGGAAAAAATCTTGTCGCAAGAGTAGACAGTGGTCTCGCTTCCGATGAATCTAACTCTGCTTTCACTATCAGTGATGGAGAAAATCCACCTCCTGCTACGACTACGACTACGACAACGACCACCCAGCCTCCCGTAGAGATAGAGGTTATTTCTCCAAATGGGGGAGAAACCTATGATCACGATGCTTCAGTTCCCATTTCATGGACGTCTACAAACCCAGACCCATTAACAATTTTTGCTCACTCAGTAAATAAAGCACCAAAAGAAATGGGGGACAGTAGCCCGATTGAAGATTATCAAACCCTTCTAATCCCAGTTGAGATTCCCGATTCCGGAACGGTAAGAGAAATCTCAGTGGGATTAAGAGTAGATCACACGTGGATGTCAGATCTGACAATATCTCTCCGTCATCCCGATGGAACCACAGTGATTCTTATGGATAAAGAAGGATCCAGTGGAAATGATCTCGGGTCAGGATCTAAAGATTGTTCAGGACAAATGACAGTCTTTGATGACGATGCTCAAACATCAGTGATAGATGGATCTGCTCCTTATCTAGGAAGTTTCAGCCCAGAAGAGTCGCTATCAACATTTGAGGGACTCGCTACATCTGGAACCTGGTACATCGAGGTAAAAGATTCTTTCGGAATGGACGAAGGAAATGTGTTCTGCGTAGATCTAGAGGTAGCGGGCAATGGAGTGCAGATAGCAGCAGATCAAACAACACCAATGACTATCAATGCTGAAACCCTTGGTTCTGGCTCCTTTTTACTTAGGGTGGCGACAAGTGATGGAGTAACTGAAGATCTTTCTAACGCTTCTTTCAAGATAAACCCGGCACCATTTGATGCTTCTGATTCTTTCCCTATAGAAGGTGTTGAAGAATATTCAGTAACTGTGAATTATTCGCAAGAAGAGATGACTAACCTCACTGATGCTGCAACTTCTTTCAACATGAATATAGAAGACTTTCAGTTAACCGCTGTTGGGTTGCTTGCTTTCTTGCGTGCGTTACTCCCATCAGGTTCAGCAGAGTGGTCACCTATCTGCACAGATTGTGGCGGATCAGAGACAGCCACAGCTTTTTACGTTTCATCAGAAGGCACACAGAGTGCTTTGGAAAGTGTTGCCGGTTCCTCTATGACAGGGGCTGAAGCTCAACGTTTCTCAAGTTCAGTTCTCATCTTCTTGCTTGCATTGTTGAATGCACAGAACTGATTTAAACCTCTCGCTGCTTTCTACTTAATGCTTTTTCGGTTTCCCGATCAGCATCACGTTTAGCAATAGATTGGCGTTTATCGTAGTCAGACTTTCCTCGCCCTAAAGCAACTTTTATTTTGGCTTTACCGTTAGAGAAATAAAGGGAGAGTGGAACAAGAGTCAAACCATCTCGGTTGAGGCGATTTAGGATACGTTCAATTTCTTTGCGATGAAGAAGCAGTTTCTTAGGCCGGTCTGGCTCGTGAGTAAAATTTGGGTTGTTTCGGTAAGGAGATATGTGAAGTCCGATGATCCAGAGCTCGTTGTCTTCTTCACGCCCAAAAGCCTCTGTGATCTGAACTTTTGACTCTCGAAGCGATTTGACTTCGCTGCCAGACAGAACTAAACCAGCCTCCCAAGAATCAAACAACTCATAGTTTCGCTTTGCTTGTCGATTTGTTGCTATTACACGATCGTTGCTTTGAGACACACTTAAAGAGTACCTTCCAAAGCCTTCCACTTTCTTATCATTGCATCGGATATTAAATTTGAGATCGGTGAGTTGCTGAACCAATACGCCTGAGTCAAGGTAGATTGCCTAGAAGATTAATGACTAGAAATACATGAGGAGTACCCGTGCGACCTGATGGCCGACAAAATAATGAATTACGTCCGATCACATTCGAGCGAGACTTTACAGAAATGGCGCTTGGTTCTTGCCTCGTATCTTTTGGCCGCACTCGAGTGTTGTGCACCGCTTCCATGAATGACAAAGTTCCACCTTGGCTACGTAATACAGGAAAAGGATGGGTAACGGCAGAGTACGCAATGCTTCCCGGTTCAAGCAGTGAAAGAGTTCGCCGGAAAACTTCTGGAAGAAGTCAAGAAATTCAAAGACTAATCGGCCGCTCTTTAAGAGCCGTAGTTGATTTAGATGCACTTGGAGAACGCGAAATCACTGTTGACTGTGATGTACTCCAAGCAGACGGCGGGACACGAACAGCATCTATATGTGGAGGATACATAGCTCTACATGACGCGTTTAGTCGACTTATGGCATCTAATGAGATTGAAATCAATCCCCTTTTAGAAGAGTTAGCAGCCATATCTGTAGGAATCATTGACGGCGAAGCACGCCTTGACCTTCCCTATGTTGAAGATGCAGCGGCTGAAGTTGATTTCAATGTTGTTATGACTGGCTCTCAAGAGTTTGTAGAAGTCCAAGGAACTGCAGAAGGGGCAACGTTTACTCGACAGCAGTTAGATGATTTAGTGGAACTTGCTTCAGCAGGCATCACAGAGATCGTACAGTTGCAGAAGAAATTGTTAGCAGACCCACCGCCGCCTCGAAGTTAAGAGTTTCAATATCATGCTTCCTGAGTTGGTGGTTGCGAGCGCTAACCCGGACAAAGTGAAAGAGATATCTGAGGTTTTAGACGGTCTCGTAACTTTGATCCCTCGACCAGAAGAACTACCAGAGGTGGTAGAAGACGGAGACACCTTAGAAGACAATGCACGTCTTAAAGCTAAAGCAATTTTAGAAGCAACCGGAATAGCGGCACTTTCTGATGACACAGGCCTAAGCGTCGATGCGCTTGGTGGAGACCCCGGAGTTCACTCAGCACGCTACTCAAGTGAGAGTGCCTCCTACTATGACAACGTTGAGAAACTTCTCAAGAATCTTGAAGGGATTCCTCCAAGATTACGCACAGCACGCTTCCAAACTGTGGCCATGGTTTGTTATCCAGATGGAACTGAGGTTATTGCTACCGGTGTAGTGGAAGGAACGATTGCAGAGTCACGAAAAGGTAGTGAAGGATTTGGTTACGATCCTGTATTCATTCCCTATGAGGGAAGAGGTCTGTCATTTGCGGAAATGGGAGAAGAGAAGCACCGTATATCTCACCGAGGTCGAGCTCTTCGAAATTTAGTGGAAATGCTTAGCAGCTAGTTCGGAGAAACTTCTGAAGGACCGAAGGTTCTGTTGACGAATCGGTCGAATTCGGCATCAGTGACTGGTTCAGAGAAATGAAATCCTTGAGCGAAATTACATTTCAATTTACTTAAGTGGGTCAATTGTGTTTCGGTTTCGACCCCTTCAGCGACAACTTCAAGATCCAAACTATGAGCCAAGGCAATGGTTCCAGTAACTATGGCAGTGTCATCATCATTGGTTCCTAATCCGGACATGAAAGATCGATCTATTTTTAAAAAATTAATTGGAAATCTTTTCAGATATGCCAAAGACGAAAAACCTGTTCCAAAATCATCAAGCCCAATCTGAACGCCAAGAGAGGTTAACTCTTCTAGGACTTTTCCTGTCACAGGATTGGCTGCGATAAGTGCACTTTCTGTGAATTCAAGAGCTACTAATGAAGAATCAAGATTATTTACATGTAAAGCAGATCTAATTACTTCAGGGAAAGCAGGGTCAGATAATTGCCTTGCGGATACGTTGACTGCCATGTTTAAAAGATTGTCACTCGCTTTATTCCATTTCCCTAACCGATCTAAAGCTATTCCTAAGACCTGACTTCCTAGGTCTGCGATCAGGCCGGTATCTTCAGCTACATCAATGAATTGATCAGGTAAGAGAAGGTCCCCGCTTTCGGCTCTAATTCGTGCAAGAGCTTCTGCTCCTATGACCGTTCCGTCAGATATGCGTATGACGGGTTGGAAGTAGACCTCAATACGGTTCTCTTCTAAAGCCTGCCGTAGTTCTTGTTCTACGCTATGGCGACGCACTGCTTGGTCTCGAAGATGGTCGTCAAAGACATCAGCACGGTCTCGTCCTTTTTCTTTAGCTCGGTAAAGTGCAGTATCAGCATCGCGTAGAAGATCAGATGGTGTTTCTTGCCCATGAGCGAGAGCTATACCAATACTCGTAGTTACAACTGTTGATTCTGAACCAAGTTCTACAGGCCTGGATAGTGAACTACGGATCCGCTCTGCTGCAACTAAAGCATCTGTGGTGCGATCCATATCGCTAATCACAACAACGAATTCATCCCCACCTAATCGAGCGACAGTGTCTCCAGGCCGCACAGTCTTTTCAAGCCTTCGAGACACTTCCTTCAACAAATCGTCACCAGCTCCGTGGCCTAAAGAATCGTTCACTACTTTGAAATTGTCGAGGTCAAGGAAAAGCACACCGACCATTTGGTCATGGCGTGATGAGCGGTGCAAAGCGTCGCGAAGGCGTTCAAGGAGGAGAGCTCGATTAGGTAGCCCAGTGAGTTCATCATGAAAAGCGCGTTCTTCTAATTGGGCGGCTACCTCTACTCTTTCAGTTATGTCACGTGCATTAACTACCACACCAGCTACGGCAGCGTTGTCTAAAAGGTTGGTGGCCACTATCTCCATATGTAGCCAGGTTCCATCGTTATGAGAAATCCTGGCGTCAAAAGCGGGAGACATTCCTGGAATAGAAAGCATTTCTGGAATTTGCTCTATCAAGTCATCGCGGTCTTCTGAATGTACGAGTTCTATAACTGGAGTTCCTTCAAGTTCTAAAACATCTCGCCCAAGAACGCGACCAACTGCAGGGCTGGAATAAATGATTTTCCCATCGTTCCCAATTACTGCTACAAGGTCAGAAGCATGTTCAACTAAAGCAGCTAACCGTACTTCAGTAGCTTCAACTCGTCGTTGAGCTGCATGTAAATCACTCAAGTCTCTTGCCACTAGGGAAATAGCATCAATTTGTTGGTTTTCTGTGCGGTGAGCAACAAGTAAAGCAGACACTGGAATTTTTTTCGATGATCCAAGTTTTCGAATGTTCAGTTGGAATTCTCCCCGCCAAATATCTCGAGACCTGATTGAAGGCAGGGCAGTAGCAGCAAATTGAGCTTGGGACCAGCCGTCCAGAAGGTCTAAGAGTCTTGAGCCAACTATTCCAGGAGCTAATTCTTCAAGAGCGGCATTTGCCCACCTTACGTTACGGCCCAAAGGGTCAAGTATGGCGACTAGATCAGGGCTAGCTTCTAATACTCGTGTTAACTCTTGAGCTCGTAATGCCTCATCAAGTTGTCCTGTAATGTCGCTGAAAGTCAGCAATCCTCCTTCTTCAACTGGAGTTACTGAAAGGTCGATCCAGCAAGGGTTTCCAGAAACATCTCGTAGTCTTAATCTTCCTCGAAGACCGATTTTTTTGCTTATGGTTTCTGTAAGTTCAGAAAGGAAGTCATTTTTTCCACTTGGATCTAAATGATTCTTCCATCCATCGCCAAGAGCTTCGGAAACTTCTTGTCCAGTAAGAGAGGTCCATTGATCATTTACGACCACACAGTGAAGACGAGAATCGAGGAGGAACATTCCAGCGGGAGATGAAGCAACAAGGTCACTCAGGTGAGCTCCTTTGTTTGCTAGCTGGTGATCGCTATCAACAGATATATTTTTTTTGTTCACGTGCGGACGGGGGGACTCGAACCCCCATGCCTTGCGGCGCCGGCTCCTAAAGCCGGTGCGTATGCCAATTTCGCCACGTCCGCAGGCTTTGAGCTAAAGGCTTATCGCCTTTTTGCTGTTTGGTTAATGCATTTCTCCGCGACGAACAATAACTTGATCAATAATGCCATAGTCACGAGCCTCCTCGGCGGTGAACCAGCGGTCACGGTCGCTGTCAGCTTCAATTGTTTCGACTTTTTGTCCGGTGTGTTCCGCTATTCGTTCTTGAAGCATTTTTTTGGTGTAAGCCATTTGTTCAGCTTGGATAGCTATATCGGAAACCTGACCGCGAACGCCACCTAAGGGTTGATGCATCATGATGCGTGCATGGGGGAGTGCGTAGCGTTTACCGGGAGCACCAGCACATAGTAGGAATTGTCCCATAGAGGCACCGAGGCCCATACAGATTGTTCCTACTTCAGGTCCGACGAATTGCATGGTGTCATAAATGGCCATTCCAGAAGTCACTGATCCACCTGGTGAATTGATATATAACCAAATTGGTTTCTCAGAGTCTTGAGATTCGAGAAAAAGCATTTGAGCGCTGATGTAGTTAGCGACTTCGTCATTGACATCGGTTCCAAGAACGATTATTCGATCTTTAAGAAGGCGGCTAAAGACATCAAAACGACCATCCTGGGCAGTGTCTGCGTTGGAAGTGATCGTAGAGTCAGTTATCAAATGTTCAGTCATGTAAAGCAGGCTATCGCGATGTGAGCATAGGACACATAAGTATTTTCACGTTCAAGATCTCGCTTCTTCTGCTCGTTGTCTTAGATCGGTCGTGGCGTGGGTTAATCCCTCAGGATCGCGAAACAAGGCGCTCCCTGAAACGAAGACGTTAGCACCGGCTTCAGCAGCTGCGACAATGGTTGATGGTCCTATTCCTCCATCAACTTCAATATCGCAATCGTAACCTTCAAGCATTTCAGCGATTCTCTTCACTTTGGATTCCATTGCAGAAATATAGGATTGTCCACCAAAGCCAGGATTCACTGTCATTACGAGAACCAAGCCAAGAAGGTCTCGAACTTGACTTATAGATTCTGGAGGAGTGTGGGGGTTGAGAGCAACAGCAGGAGTAGCTCCTAGATCTGCGATAGTTGCCAGAGTTCGGTGCAGATGTGTGCAAGCTTCTACGTGAACAAGAATTGTTGAACAGCCTGCCTCTATGTAGCGAGGAATAAGCAGGTCAGGGTCAACCACCATGAGGTGCGCTTCGAAATCTATAGAAAGCAAAGGTCTAATTGAGGCAACAACGTCAGGGCCTACTGTCAGATTTGGAACAAATACACCATCCATGATGTCCCAATGGATACGGTCAACTCCCGCTTCTTGGAGGGACAAGCATTCTTCTCCTAGTCGCGAGAAATCAGCTGGGAGGATAGAGGGGGCGATAAGTACAGGTCTACTCATAACGTTGACGTTACTCCTTTGATCTTGCAGGTTGGCGACGGAATCGAAGATGTTCAGGATATGGATAAAAATCCGGTAACTGGTTGTTGGAAAGTTGAGTTTGAACATCTTTCCAAAAATCTGGAGAGAAGAGGTCTCCGTGCACAGTTTTGAATCTTTCCCATATTTTTTTGGCTATACCTGAGGGGAAAGCCATAAAAGTTGGGAATTGTTCTGGGAACACATCTCCTGGTTCAACAGCAAACCAGGGTTGAGACCTCATTTCCTCTTCATAATTGTCTGTTTGAGGGGTTTCTCTAAAGCGACAATCTTCCAGAAGACATATTTCGTCGTAATCATAAAAAACTACGCTTCCGTGTCTAGTGACACCAAAGTTTTTAGTGAAAAGATCACCTGGCCAAATATTTGCGGCAGCGAGATCCTTGATGGCGGCTCCCCAATCAAGGGCGGCAGCTTCTGCTTTGTCGGTGGACATTTCCCGCAGGTAGAGATTAAGTGGATAGACCTGACGTTCGGTATACAGATGAGATATCACTACTTGATCTCCAACCAAACGAACAGTTTTACTTGCTTCAGTCAACAGTTCTTCAAGCAAGTCAGGGTCAAAGCGATCGGCGTCAAAAGATAGATTCTCAAACTCTTGCGCATCAACCATTCGACCGACACGATCATGATGGTAAACCAATTTGTAGCAGTCTTTTATGGCTTGATGAGTGGTGTTCTTTGGAGGGTCAAATCGATCTTTAATAACTTTGAAAACCACATTGAAAGACACCAAAGTGAAAACAGCCATAACCATTCCTGGGGTGCCTCTCGCTCGAATGAATTTGTCGTTCGAGTTTTGCATATTTCGGTAAAGGGCCCGATAGAGACTGGTTTTACCATGCTGGTTAAAGCCAAAAGCTGTATAAATCTCCGAAATTGATTTGAGCGGAAGCATTGATTTGATGAATCCCACCAGTTCAGAAGGTTGAGACCATTCCACGAAAAAATATGATCGCGTGAAACTGAATAGGCGGCTGGCTTGTGATTCAGTGAGAAGAACAGTGTCTATAGATAGGCCGCCTTCGTTATGGATTATGGGGATCACTATTGGAGTGAGACGATTCAAATATCGAAGCCTTCCAACAAGATACGCTCCTTTATTGCGGTAAAAGACGGGACGAAGCATGTCTATGTTGTCTAAATCAAGGTTGTCCCAAGCATCTAGCAAGAAAGCATCAACTTTTGCTGCTACTTTTTTAGCGTCAGATTCAAGGTCCATCCAAGGAACTTCAAATTCGTAAGATTCCAGAATTGAGCGCATAAGAGCAGCTGAATCTCGAGTTCTAGTCCACGTGGAAAATAAATTTGATTCACCTTCGCTTTTAGGAAGAGTGGAAGCCCCGAACCATCGAAGCTCAACGTCGTTATCAATGCCGATGGTTGTGAAAATTCGCCGCGTTACTGAGTTGAAGAAAGTTTCTGAGAGATCAAGGTCTGATCTCCCCGATATGCGACGTCGATAGTGGAGCCGGGCTGCTCGCCATAGTCCTCGTTGATCAGGTAAAGATTTGAGTGTCTCCTCAATAGAAGACACAGTAGTATTTACTTCTTTTGTATGAATCCCAAGTCGCTGGACTGCTTCTTGGTCTTGATTGGACCATTCTTGATGAGCGAAGTGCTTGCCGGCGCGGCGAGTTATTTCTTGAAAAGACGTGATGTATTTGACGTAACCATCGTGAATAGTGTCGGCTATTCCGACAGCTATTTGGTCAAAGTCTTTTGAACTCTCGTCGCTCATGTAGCTTCCTGTCTATTTTTCTCTCTAAATAGGTATAACACTTTTTCGACCACTAGCCTGCCCGAATATGAATACTCTAAATGATCTTAAAGACAGGTTTCCGGGATTATCCAATGGATGGGCACGATTTGATGGCCCGGCAGGAACTCAAGTAGTAGATACGGCAATAGAAGCCATGTCTGAATGGCAACGCAGCGGTAATAATGCAAACAGTCACGGTTCTTTTCCAGCAGCAGAAGCATGCGATGCATTGGTTGAACGAGTAAGTGAAACTATGAGCCAACTTTTGGGGGCTGACCCTGAAGGTATGGTTTTTGGCCCTAGTACGACAGCGAACTTGATGGCTTTAACACGTGCGGTTAGTAAAACGTTGTCGCCGGGAGACGAAATCATATGCACGACCCTTGATCATTCAGCGAATGTTTCTCCCTGGAAAATAGCGGCAGAAGAAGCAGGAGCACATGTGTATATGGCACAGATGAATGGAAAAACAGGTCGGCTGCCGACAGAAGCAGTAGCGGGTCTATTGACGAATAAAACGAAATGGGTTGCGGTTTCAGGTGGTTCCAACGCGATAGGAACAATGCCTGATATTTCTAAAATCACTGAGATCGCACATCAAAACGGGACTCGTGTCGCGGTAGATGGGGTGCATCGGACACCTCACATTAAAACTGATATTACAGCTATAGGTTGTGACGTTTATGCGACGTCGTCTTATAAGTGGTATGGGCCCCATGCAGGAGTTCTTTGGATCGCTTCGGATCTTCTATCTGAATTGCCGGCTTACAAAATTCGTCCTGCTCCATCTATAGGTGCTGGAAGATGGCAATATGGGACTCCTTCTTGGGAAACACTCGCGGGCATAGAAGCTGCAGGACAGTTCCTATTGGAAGTTGGCATAGAAAATATAAGTGAATATGAACAGAAGCGATTTGAGCGTCTCCTTTCTGGTCTATATGACATGCCGAAAGTGCGTGTAGCGGGTGTTACTGGTCCGGACGATGTGGCTGATCGTGCGCCTACATTAATGTTTTTAGTGGAGGGGCTATCTCCAGAAGACGTAGCGAAACATTTGGCTGAATCTCAGGTGGCTGTCTGGAATGGACATAACTATGCCCTTGATGCGATGGAACCCTTAGGCCTAGATCAAGATCAAGGAGCAGTCCGAGCAGGAGTTACTGCATATATAACGGATGCTGACGTGGATCGACTCTTAGAAGCAGTTTCGTCTCTCTGAAATACGTAAGCCACTAACCGGTCCGCTGTTCGTCGTAGGGTAAAGTTCAGAGAAGATGTTGAGAGGAGGTGGAGTATGAGTGAACGACTAACACAGTACAGTCATGGCGCTGGTTGAGGCTGCAAGTTCGCTCCGAGCGAACTGGCGCACGTCGTGCGTCGACTGACTCCAACAAAAAATCCTGATCTCCTCATAGGGGCGGTAACCGGTGACGACGCTGCTGTTTGGCGTCTTGATGACGACCGAGCTTTAGTGGTTACCGCAGATTTCATCACTCCTGTGGTTGATGACCCTCGAACTTGGGGACAGGTGGCAGCAGTTAACGCTGTTTCAGACGTTTATGCGATGGGAGGGAAACCTCTTCTAGCGTTAAATTTGGTCGGCTGGAACAGTGCAGAATTATCAACCGATCTTTTAGCGGAAGTTCTGCTGGGTGCTCAAGACATAGCTGAACAAGCTGGATTTGTTATAGCGGGCGGGCACACCGTTGATGACCCTGAACCAAAGTTTGGACTTGCTGTTGTCGGACAGGCGCACCCTGAACAGCTTTTAACAAATGCTGGTTTTCATGCCGGACAAAAACTACTTCTTAGTAAACCTTTAGGTGTCGGAGTGATCACGACCGCGATAAAGAGTGGTGCTGCCCCTGAAGAAGTAATGAAAGAAGCTATGGAATCTATGGTTCTTTTAAACGACAAAGCTTCTGAGATTGCTCTCAAATCCGGTGCTACAGGAGCAACCGACGTAACCGGTTTCGGCTTATTAGGCCATTTAGGTAGAGCCTTAGAAGAATCTGGTGTCGGAGCTCAAATCCATACAGAAAACGTGCTGTTTTTGCCAGAGACCCACAAATTGGCTGAAGAGGGGTTCATTCCTGGTGGAAGTCAACGCAATCTGGAATGGTTAAGTGATCGACTTGATGTTGGTGAATGCACCGAGATTGAAGTGTTGCTGCTAGCAGATGCGCAAACTTCCGGAGGGTTGCTCTTCGGCGTTGATGAAAACAAAGCTTCAGATGCCTTAGATGAACTCACTGCATCCGGCCATAGTGCGTCAATTATTGGTTCTGTGATAGACGGAGATGGGGAAATAATCCTCAAATAAAGCCAATTAATGAACGGGCTTAAAATTTAATGAAGTGATTTGGAGCAAAATTATGGAAGAAGAGGGATGGGAGTCAGAACTAGAAGAACTTCGAACTCGTGAAGCTTTCGTAGAAAGAATGGGTGGCGAAGAAAAAGTAGATCGCCAACGAGAACGCGGAAAATTAAATATCCGTGAACGCATCAGTAAACTCTTGGATAAAGACTCATTTCATGAAATAGGAAAAATTTCAGGCAGACCCACCTATGACGATGAAGGAAACCTAATAGACCTTCAGGCAGCAAATTTTATTTTCGGTCGCGGAGCTATTGATGAACGACCAGTGGTGGTCGCTGGTGATGATTTCACCGTTCGTGGAGGAGCAGCAGATGCATCAATTCCGGCTAAGCAAGTTGCTGCAGAAAGAATGGCTGGAGAACTTCGACTTCCAATCATCCGGTTGATAGATGGAACTGGAGGGGGAGGGTCCGTTAAATCTTTAGATTCTGACCCGACGAAAAAGAAAGAAACCACTGGAGGGCATGGGGGAGGAGCGAGAACCTATGTGCCGGCGGTAATTGGATGGGAACACGCCATCACTAATCTGTCTACCGTTCCTGTAGTTTCTCTTGCTCTTGGACCAGTAGCGGGCTTAGGGGCGGCACGGATGGTGACAAGTCACTATTCGATAATGGTGAAAGAACTTTCTCAAATGTTTGTTGCTGGCCCACCAGTAGTGAATCGATTAGGCGGGGAGCAAGTAGACAAAGAAAGCCTTGGAGGTAGCCGGCTTCAAACTCGCAGCGGAGCTATCGATGACGAAGTTGGTTCTGAAGAAGACGCTTTTGAACAGTGTCGAAAATTTTTGTCCTATTTGCCTTCTTCGGTTTATGAACTTCCGGAGCGCGGTCCAATCACTGATGATCCGGAACGAAAAGACGAAAAATTGTTGACCATTGTTCCTCGAGATCGTCGCAAAGTTTACAAAATGCGCACCATCGTCGAATCAGTTCTAGATCAAGGTTCTTTCTTTGAAATGGGTAAAAACTATGGACGGTCAGTTATTACAGGACTTGCACGTTTAGATGGATGGCCAGTAGCGGTAATGGCCGGAGATCCCATGCATTACGGTGGCAGTTGGACAGCTGATGCTTCTCAAAAGGTTGTGCGTTTTGTGGACTTTGCCGAAACCTTCCATCTGCCGGTAGTGCATCTGGTAGAAAACCCTGGGTTTTTGATTGGAACAGAGGCTGAAAAAGCAGCCACAATTCGACACGGATCCCGAGCGATGGCAGCAGTTTTCCAAGCTTCAGTTCCATGGTGTTCAATATTGATACGGAAAGTGTTTGGCGTCGCTGGGGCAGCCCACTCCGCTTCTGACCGTTTCCAGTACCGTTACGCATGGCCTTCAGGGGACTGGGGGTCACTTCCTGTTGAAGGAGGAGTCGAAGCGGCTTACCGTTCGGACTTAGAAGCTTCCGACGACCCCGAAGCGTTACTTAAAGAGATAACAGAACGATTAAACAAAGTCAGATCTCCGTTCCGTACCGCGGAAGCTTTCTTTGTTGAAGAAATCATAGATCCAAGAGAGACTCGTCCTCTTCTTTGTGAGTTCGCTAATTTGGCTGCACCCTTAAGAATAGCTGGGCCATCAAATATTAAATATCGTCCTTAGTTGGGAAGATTCCAATTTGGTGAAGCGTTCGATACTGTCGCCACCTCTTCATCTTCAGAGACTTGATCGCCTTCTGCGACAAACAACTCGTATAGGAATCCTTCCATAGGAGACTCAACAGGTATTTCCATCTTCATGGCTTCCATGATCATGATGACGTCCCCCTCACTTACTTGGTCCCCTGCTTGAAAGTTGACTTTCCAAACGGTACCGGTAACAGGGGTTTCAACTGACATAAGAATGGTCATTAAAGAAGTTGATCATGTTTGAACATCAAGTGCCACGCTGGAAAAGTATTTTGAAAGGTTTGTTCAACGAAGGCAGAGATGCGAAGATTACAAGATGGAATCACATGAACAGGAATCTGCTCCTTCTTTAGAAGGAGTGACGTGGCTCAGTTCAAATGAAGCCTCAAAGAGGCTGGGTGTAACCACGAGAACGCTATATCGCCTCATAGACGAAGGCCTTCTTTCCGGATTCAGGTTCGGACGGGTGATACGACTTAAAGAAGAAGACGTGAACAAATACGCCGAAGAATCACGGATACAACCCGGAGACCTTAAGCACCTATATCAAGAATCTGAAATACAGGAATAAAAATCCCTGTACATCCCGCAGCGAACTTTAGTTCTTAAATGTCAGCAATCTTTGAGACGACACGTTCTCCGAATTCAGCTAATTGCTCTTCCGTATTATTTAGAAACATCAATGAAGGAACAATGACACGTGAAACTCCTTGTTCTTTCAGTTTCTCTGCGGCAGCAACCGGATCTGAACCCATTATCTCGCCACTTCCCCAAGTGACTTCTATTTCACTAGCGTCACGTCCGTGTTTCTCGGCAGATTCACGCACCAGACCTAACATGTGCTCTAAGTCGCCTTTTCCAGGAAAGAATCCATTCCCGATACGACCAGCACGTCTTGCCGCTGCATCACTATGACCACCAATGGTTATAGGAACTGAACCGTTCAAAGGTTTTGGATTCGAAGACACTCTGTCAAAGGAGACAAATTCGCCATCAAAAGAAACTTCGTTACCTCCCCAAAGTTCTCGCATCACAGCAACGTATTCGTCGGTGCGTGCGCCCCGACGTTCCCAAGGAACTCCAAGAGCTTCAAACTCTTCTTTAAGCCAGCCAACTCCGATACCGAGCTCAACGCGTCCGCCGCTGAAAGAATCCAAGGTTCCTACTTGTTTAGCTAACACCAAAGGGTTGCGTTCCGGAAGAATGATGATTCCTGTGCCGAGTCGTATAGAAGACGTATTAGCAGCTAACCATGTAAGCCAGATCAGCGGATCAGTTAAATCCGTGTCGGGAGCCATCGCCATTTGACCGCTGGGATCATAGGGGTATTGCGAATCGTAACTTGAAGGATAAATAACGTGTTCAACGGTCCAGAGAGATTCAACACCTGCCTTTTCTGCAGCCTGTGCGAATTGGATACTTCCGTCGGGGGTGCCGAAATTTAAAATGTTCGCAAATGCGATTCCAACTTTCATTTATTTCCTTTCCTAGATACGTACATACTGCCCGTAAATCAGGTCAGAAGCGAGTTGGGTAAAACACTGCATAAAACTTCCTAAAGATAGTTGCTTAACACGATGAGTATTTCTCCTATAGCGATAGGATAAATCAAGTGTTCGGGAAATTAAATCGCTTTATTTCGGCTTGTCTAGTAACGAGTGTGCGTAATGGCTAGTTCGAATTTAGAAGGCTTCACAGCAGATATTTCAAAGTCTCTCTCAGGACCTGAATGGTTAAGTGAAATTCGAAACAAAGCGTACTCTGATTTAGATCAGGTAGAAGCCCCTGACACTGAAGAAGAGGTTTGGCGCTACTCCCGTGTCAATGAACTCAAATTGAGTGAGCTCACACCTAACTCTAAACGTCCGGAAAACCTCACCTCTTTACCAATAGACCGGTTCTCTTCATCCAGTGCAACTGTCGTTCTTCAAGACGGATGGATCTCAGACATCACCATCGAAAAAGAAACCGAAGAAGCTGGGGTTATTATCTGCCCAGTAGGAGATTTAGAAGACGGAGCAAAGTATTTCGGAGCAGTATTAGAAAAACCCGTAGATCTATTTGGATACCTAAATCGGGCTTTCGGACCTGAACCTCTCGTGGTTGTTGTACCACAAGGAACCGTAATAAAAGACCCCATAGTGATAGTTAGTCTCACAGACACCAACGAAGCTGTATTCCCTCGAATCATGGTTCATTGTGAAGACAACTCCGAAGTGAAAGTGGTAGAAATCCAAACATCATCAAACGCAGAAGCAGTAATTTCACCAGTTTTAGAAGTCACAGTTGGACGAGCCGCTCGCTACAGCCACTGTGTAGTGCAGAACCTAGGAGCGGAAACCTGGCAATTCGCTCATCAAGTTGTAGACGCTGGCAAAGACGCCAGCGCCGAGTTTTATATAGCTGGTATCGGCGGGGAGTATGTACGCACAAGAACTGATTGTCGGTTAACCGGTCGGGGAGCGTTTAGTAGAATTAACGCCGCCTATTTTGGCGAAGACGATCAAACAATGGATTTCCGAACTTTCCAAGATCACATCAGTTCAGATACAACCAGCGATCTGCTCTTTAAAGGAGCCTTAGCGGACTCTTCTCGCTCCATCTATAGCGGCCTGACAAAAATCCGCCCCGAAGCTTCTCGAACTCGAGCAAATCAAACAAACAGAAACATCAAGTTAGATCCAGAAGCATGGGCAGAAAGCATCCCAAACTTAGAAATTGAGAACAACGATGTCGTCTGTAGTCACGCATCAACTGTTTCTCCAGTAGATGAAGACGAGTTGTTTTATATCGAAAGTCGCGGCGTGCCCACTTCAGTGGCGGAGCGACTCATCCTTGAAGGATTCTTTAACGAAATAATTTCCTCATTCCCAGTTCAAGAAGTATCTGCAATCCTTCAAGAAGCGATTGTAGGGAAGTTAGATCGACGAACTCTCAATCAAAGCGAGCAACAACTATGAATAAAATTCCTGTTTGCTCCCTAGGGGAAATTTCTGAAAACAAAACTCAGGTTTTTGATGTAGATGGAAGGTCAGTTTTGGTTCTCCAACTCGGCGAAAAATATTTTGCTGTTGAATCCATATGCAGTCACGCTGACGTCTCATTGGAAGACGGAGATGTTGATGCAAATGACTGCACAATTGAATGCCCTAAGCACGGCAGCCTCTTCTCTTTAGAAAACGGCGAAGCACTCACTCTTCCAGCAACTAAACCGTTAGAAACATGGTCGGTGTCAACAGATGGAGAAAACGTGGTGATAGAGATATGACAAATTCTTCGCTAGTAATAAAAAATCTTCATGTTTCAGTATCTGGAAAGCCAATATTGAAAGGTATCAATTTAGAGATCCTTCCTGGAGAAGTTCATGTCGTGATGGGACCTAATGGTTCAGGGAAATCAACACTTTCCTACGCTTTGATGGGACACCCGAAATATGAGGTAACCGAAGGTGAAGTAACTCTTGACGGTAAAGACATGTTGGCTTTACCGTCTTGGCAAAGAGCTCAAGCCGGATTGTTTCTGTGCCTTCAACACCCGATTGAAGTCCCTGGGGTCACATTGGAATCCGTTCTTACAGAATCGGCGCGAGCAGCAGGACGTGAAACGTCAACGATCAAGAAACAAATGCTTGAAGAAGCGGAAAGTATCGGCTTCGAAGAAAAACTTCTTGAACGCCCAATGAACGTCGATCTTTCTGGTGGGGAGAAGAAGCGAAACGAGACACTACAACTCGGAGTGTTGAGTGCCCGTTATGCCGTATTAGATGAAATTGATTCTGGACTTGATGTAGATGCTCTTGCCGCGGTGTCACAACGCATTCAAGGCTTTACTCATGATCAGAACTTAGGTGTCTTAGCGATAACTCACTTCAGTCGACTGTTGGAAGTTCTTGAACCCGACAAAATACATATTCTAAATGATGGATGTATCCAGTTAACTGGAGGGCCAGAACTCGTGAACCAATTAGAAGAAGAGGGTTATCAGGTTCTTTTAGGAAACTAGATTCCTGATCTTAATTCTCGTCTAACTCTTCGAAACATTGTTCAAGAGTGTTCCAGCCCAGAGTCGCACATTTGATGCGCACAGGAAATTTCACGACGCCCTGAAGAGCCTGTAAGTCACCTAAGCCTGTCGTGGAGGAGTCAACTGTTTCCGAACCGCCTTCAAGACTTTTTTCATGAATAGACATCAGTTGTTTGAAAGAATAAATAATGCCTTCAACCTCTTCTAAAGTTTTCCCCGTAATTGCAGTGGTCATCATGGAAGCAGAAGATTGACTAATTGAACAACCTTGTCCGTCAAATTTGATATCAACGATCACTCCATCGTCCACTTGGATATGAACTTTGATCTCATCACCGCAAAGTGGATTAAAACCTTCTGCCATTACTGCAGGGGGAACTTCTAACTCTCCCTGATTTCTCGGATTTCGATAATGATCAAGAATTATTTCTCTATAAAGGTCTTCTAATCCAGACATAATTAAATACTCATCTAGTTTTACTTATCGCGAAAAGAACTTGCCAGTTGCCTCTAAAGCATCGGCAAGAGCATCAACATCGGACTCATCGTTGTAAAGATAAAGCGAAGCTCGCACTGTTGAACCTACACCGAGCAATTTCATTAACGGCTTTGCGCAATGATGACCTGCCCTCACACATACGCCGTGGTCATCAAGGACCTGACTGACATCATGTGGGTGAATATCTTGGTAAGCCATTGAAAGAACTCCTCCACGTACTGACACATCATGGGGCCCATGAATGATCAATTCGTCACCAAAACGATCCTTCAAAGTGTTCAAAGCGTAAGTAGTGAGAGTTCTTTCATGTTCTAAAACATTGTTCATACCGACAGATTCCAGATAATCAACTGCCGCTCCAAGTCCCACAATCTCAGAAATAGGAGGAGTTCCTGCTTCGAATTTCCAAGGGATGGTATTAGCGGTAAAGCCTTCTTGGGTTACATCGAGAATCATTTCTCCGCCGCCAAGAAAAGGAGGCATTTGCTCTAGAAGATCTGAACGCCCCCACAGCACTCCAATACCAGTTGGTCCACACATTTTGTGGCCGGTGAAGGCGAGAAAATCGCAGCCAAGCTCTTCAACATCTGTAGGGCGATGAGGAACGTACTGGCTTGCGTCAACTAAACAAAGAGCACCAACAGCATGAGCAGCGTCAGCGAGTGTCCGTACGGGAGGAACAGTTCCTAAAACATTGGAAGCCCCTGACACTGCGACAAGTTTCACTCCTTCGAGCAAACGATCGAGATCGGTAAGGTCAAGCAAACCCGATTCAGTTAGAGGAATCCACCGAACTTCAATTCCTTGCGATTCAGCAAGTTGATGCCAAGGAACAATGTTGGCGTGATGTTCAAGCGATGAGAGAAGAACGACGTCACCTTCGCCGAGATTAGCTGCACCCCAAGATTTCGCTACAAGATTTATGGACTCCGTAGCGTTCTTTGTGAAAATTATTTCTTCAGAGCGTTCAGATTTGATGAAATCAGAGATTTTCTCTCTGGCATCCTCCATAGCAGTGGTGGCTTTCTCCGCCAAATGATAAGCACCACGGTGAACATTCGCATTGATTTCTTCGTAATAGCTGCTAACTACATCAATCACTTTTTGAGGCTTCTGAGAAGTAGCAGCAGAATCAAGGTAAATCAGAGAATCGTTATGTTCTTCACATGACAGAAGGGGAAAATCTTTTTTAATATCAGATACGTCAAAACTCATGAAACTATTTCCGTTTTAAAGGCATCGAATCCTTCGGCTTCGAGTTGAACAGCCAGATCAGGGCCACCGCTTTTAATAATCTTTCCATCCATCAAAACGTGGACAATATCGGGCTGCAAATAATCAAGAAGGCGCTGATAGTGAGTAATCGTCAAAATTCCTAACTCTTCACGCTCTTTCCGAACAGCGGTCACGCCATCAGCAACAGTTTGAAGAGCATCAATGTCAAGACCTGAATCAGTTTCATCAAGGATTGCCATCTCCGGTTCAAGTATGGCCATCTGAAGAATCTCATTTCGTTTCTTTTCGCCGCCAGAGAACCCTTCGTTTAGGTAGCGGTCAGCGAAAGAAGAATCCATTCCTAGTCGTTCCATCCATTCCATAATGGCAAGGCGTAACTCTAGCACTGATAAGTCGATGCCTTTGCGAGCGGAAAGAGCTTGACGCAAGAAATTTATAACGGATACTCCGGCGACTTCTTGCGGATACTGGAAAGCAAGAAACAGTCCAGATCTCCCACGCTCATCCGCAGACCATTCGTTTATATCGTCGCCACGGAATTTAATAGTGCCTTCAGTTATTTCGTATTCAGGACTCCCAAGAAGAACCGAAGCTAAAGTAGATTTTCCCGAACCGTTAGGACCCATCAAAGCATGAAGCTCCCCAGAGTTAACGACGAGATCAACACCGCGTAAAATAGGCTCACCTTCAAGCGTAGATGCGTGAAGATTTTGAACTTCAAATAAAGGTTTATTTTTCCCAGCCATACTTAAAGTCTATTAACTTCAACGGATTAACACTATGCAGATAGGGGAAATTAGATGATTACCATCCGCGTTCTATCCAAGTATCCAACAACGGTTGCTCAGCACCAATTGTTGTTGCATCTCCATGCCCCGGCAAAACATGGGTTTCAGGTGATAAAGCAGCAAACAAACGTCTATCAATCGAGTTGATGATTTGATCAAAATTGCCACCATATTCACAAGTACCAGGCCCACCTGGGAAAAGAGTGTCTCCAGAGAAAAGAATTGGTGACCCATCAAGGAGAAAACAGATAGAACCAGGCGTATGACCGGGGGTGGTTATTGTATGAAGGCGCAACTTTCCTACTTCAATAACGGATTCATCTTCAAGGAGATAGTCGTAGCCATCTAAAAGTGCGGCGTCTGCCTGAGTAACTCCGACTTCATATCCGGCATCCCGTACTGCTGGAACAGCGCCAATGTGATCCCAATGCCCATGAGTTTCAAGCACAGTACGAACGTCAAGCACTCGACACATTTCAAGAAGCTTGTCGTGCTCGTTAGCTGCATCTATAAGAACTGAATCTCCTGTCTCTCTGCATCGAAGCACAAAAACATTGTTGTCTAGATCACCAACCACAATTCTGTGAATTTCTGCTTGAGTATCACACCAATAAAGAGAAACTCCCGGGACACCAGTAGAAACGTGATCGGTGTGATTGCAAGGATGAGAAGCTATTGAGGGTTCTAAAGAATCATTCATCTCTATATCATGACCGATTAGAAACAATTTGTCTTATCTTGCCGGTGTAGTCGTTCAGGTCCAAGGGCTGGTAGAACTTCTAGGTGGCAATTTAGCCAAATTAAACAAACATCTAGACAGGAGAGCGTCACGTGAACTTCGCCTTTAGCGAGGAGCAAGAACAACTTCGGGAATTTGTGCGTCAATTTCTTGACAACTATTCCGCCGAAGCAACAGTTCGTGAATTAATGGAAACCGAAGAGGGCTACGACTCAGATACTTGGGCAATGATGGCCGAACAGCTAGGACTGCAAAGTCTTATTATCCCAGAGGAACATGGCGGCCAAGGATTCGGATATGTAGAACTTGTAGTCGTAATGGAAGAAATGGGACGAGCTTTGCTCTGCGCCCCATTCTTCTCAACAGTTGTATTAGCAGCAAACACCTTGATCCATAGTGGAGACGAATCTGCAGCCGCAGAAATACTTCCAGGAATCGCAAGCGGAGAAACAATCGCCACATTGGCGTTCACCGAAGAAAATGGACGCTGGGACGAAGAAGGCATCACCATGGAAGCAACCGCCGATGGGGATTCATGGAATCTTTCTGGAACAAAAATGTATGTCCTTGATGGAAACACCGCCGATGTCGTACTTGTGGCCGCACGCACAAGCAAAGGTGTGTCACTATTTAAAGTTGACGGCGACACATCCGGTTTGACCCGTACCGCACTCGCCACCATGGATTTAACACGAAAACAAAGTCGAATGGATTTCGATAATGTTTCCGCCACATTGATAGGAACAGAAGGAGAGGGATGGGCTGTTCTTGAAACAGTTCTAAACCTAGCCGCAGTTGCCTTAGCAGCAGAACAAGTTGGTGGGGCACAAATATGTCTAGACACTGCAGTTCAATATGCGAAAGATCGCGTACAGTTTGGCCGTCCAATTGGTTCATTCCAGGCAATCAAACACAAGTGTGCAGACATGTTACTTGAAGTGGAATCAGCTAAATCTGCCGCTTATTACGCAGGGTGGTGCGCTTCAGAAATGAACGATGAACTACCTTCAGTTGCATCACTTGCCAAGGCATATTGCTCTGAAGCTTATTTCAACACCACTGCAGAAAATATTCAGATTCACGGAGGTATAGGATTCACGTGGGAACACCCTGCTCATCTCTATTTCAAGAGAGCAAAAAGTTCAGAACTTCTTTTCGGCGATCCGACTTACCACAGAGAACTTCTTGCACAACGAATCGGCATATAAGTCGACACAGCCATATTTGGCTCAGAATAAATGATCTGGTTGTTTCTATTTCTCGGAATCTTCCTTGTAGTAGCAATAGCTCTCGCTTTTGTCGGGTCAACAACTAGACGACTAGAGCAAAATGTTTCCCCTGTCGTATTCGAACTCGAAGATGCAGTTGATTGGATAGCGGAACAGCTTCCGGACGAAGCAGCCGCTCAATTAACTCGCGATGAAGTAGTAACGATTACCCAATGGTGGCTCGAATACTTCAATCAAAATGGTTTAGCCACTAATCATGGTTTGGAACTAGGTGATCAGGCACTCTCCGACGAAACTCAGAAAAAAGTAATAGAAATCGATGAAGCAGTAGATTTTGTTATCGCTCAATCCTTAAACGAAGACCAACCACTAGATTCAGTAGCAGTAGTTGTTGTCGTAGATTTACTTAGAATCTATCTAACAGAGATGGGTGCTATTACTGGAATAGCAGAGGAGGGATAATGAACATGATAAATCGTTCTGCTCCCGTTTTTATCGCCGGACACAAAGGCTTAGTCGGCTCAGCAATAGTCCGACGCCTCGAATTAGAAGGATTTACGAATCTTTTAACCGCAACTCGTGATGATCTTGATCTCCGGCGACAATCATCAGTAGATGAATGGTTTAGCGAACACAAACCTCAATATGTATTTCTTGCTGCTGGCACAGTAGGTGGCATAGGAGCTAATAGCAGTCGACCAGCTGATTTCATTTACGACAATTTAATGATTCATGGGACAGTAGTGCATGCCAGTCATCAAATCGGAGTAGAAAAGCTCCTTTACCTTGGCAGTTCATGTATTTATCCACGGTTAGCCAATCAACCCATGAAGGAAGATGAATTACTTAGTGGCCAACTGGAACCCACTAACGAATCTTACGCAATTGCAAAGATCGCGGGAATAAAACTATGTGAAAGCTACCGGCGCCAACATGGTTGTGACTTTATTTCAGCCATGCCGACAAACCTTTATGGACCCGGAGACAATTTTGATCTTGAAGACAGTCATGTGTTACCCGCTCTTATACGGCGCTTTCATGAAGCAAAGATTTCTGACGAAAAAGAAGTTCAAATTTGGGGCACAGGGTCCGCTCATCGAGAATTCTTACATGTTGATGACTTAGCAGATGCTTGCCTGTTTCTCATGGATAACTATTCAGACATAGAACATATAAACGTAGGAACCGGTCAGGATGGTTCGATAGCTGAACTGGCTGAACGAGTGCGTGATTTAGTGCATCCAGAAGCAAAAATTTCTTTTGATACTTCTAAGCCAGATGGAATGCCGCGAAAAGTTTTAGACATCTCTAAAATCAAGGATCTTGGCTGGGAGCATCAAATCTCACTCACTGAAGGTCTAGCTTCTACGTATAGTTGGTTTCTAAAAGCATTAGAAGAAAACGAAGCCCGACTCTAAGAAAAGTTATTCTTGCTTAGACTTCCCAGCGGACTTTTGAGCCTTCTTCCACTCTCTAACACTTAACAATGCTTCAGGTCCGTCTATATCTGCGACAGAGCGGGGAGTGTTATCAGCAAATGGGCCGGCGTAATCCATCCACCCTTCTGGAGTTACCCCCATTCGTTTAGCGAGTAAAGCGATAAAAATCATTGTTTTTTCAGCGCCATATCCTGGAAGTTCTCGAATTCGCTTAGACAGTTCTTCTCCAGAGACTCCCTTTTCCCAAAGCCCAGCAGGATTTCCGTCATAATAATCAACAAGGTATTGACACATTTCTTGAATTCTTTTACCCATAGAAGCAGGAAAACGATGGATAGCTGGTTTTTCACAGCATAAAGAAACGAAGGATTCAGGATCATATGCAGCTATTTCTGAAGCATCCAGATCTCCGAGACGTTCAAAAAGCGTAGCGGGGCCACGGAAAGCCCATTCCATAGGAACCTGCTGGTCTAACAGCATTCCAATTAGTAAAGCGAGCGGATTGGAATTAAGGAGATGATCCGAATCTGCGTTCCCGGTGATTGCAAGTGTTCCTTCAGGAAAAACAGCCATATGAGTATCCTTACAACTTTCTTGAGAATTAAAGTACGTACCTAGTTAATTCTAGATCTATAAATGAAAAAGAGAAAATCACTTGGCATCATCATGAAGGAAGAAAACACAGATTAATGCTGGCACGAACTAGGGTCTGAATTCATGAACGAATCCAGTCAAGTGGTTTACACCGATGGCGCCTGTTCAGGAAACCCTGGTCCAGGTGGATGGGCTTGGGTAATTCCTGATGGTTCATTCGCAGCTGGATTTGATCCGGCGACCACGAATCAACGCATGGAACTGACCGCGACATTAGAAGCCCTTAGAAGCATTGAAGGTTCGCTGCTTGTTGTAAGTGATTCAACATATGTTGTGCATTGTTTTCGTGATCGCTGGTGGGAAGGATGGATTCGCCGAGGATGGGTCAACAGCCAGAAAAAAGCTGTTGCAAACCAGGATTTGTGGAAACCATTAATAGACCTTTATCTAGAACGGCGAAATGTTGAGTTCAAATGGGTGAAAGGACATTCAGGTGATCGCTGGAACGATGAAGCTGACCGTCTTGCCGTAGATGCAGGAACCCGTCAAGTCAATTTGCGAGGTTGAGAAGGTTTAACCACTTAATAATTGACGCCTTGGGAGTCCGTGGAGTGGCAACAACTACTAACACCTTCCGTAGTTGATCTGACTGACTAGCTGTCATCGTCAAATTCGGTCCACACATCTGAACTTCAGTGTTCTCTTCTGACCTTTCATTAACACTCAGAAATCCCTTAACGCGCACAACCCCTGAAGGACGGCTTTTCTCCCACACCTCAATAGACGCAAGGTCGACTGGCTTAGGGAACTCAAGAGTGACAGAAACATGATCAATTGGAGAAATATTTCTTTCTACTCCTACTTCCTCAAGTCCAAAAAGCATCGAAGCGGAAATAGGGCTTCGTAAAATCATGGCAGAACTCAGACTCTTCAACCATTGCTCTACTATATGGATTTCATCATCTTCTAGTAAGTCACAATGAGATAACAAAACAAGATCCGCTGCTGCGATCTGAGAGCAAATTGTTTCTCCTACATAGGGGTCTCCGCTTCGCTCAATAACAGTTGACGCATCAACAAGAACGACCACTCCATCTAAAAAATATCCGGGGGTGTGACCCCATTGAGCGATTTTACGAGGCTCTCCAACACCAGAAACTTCAACAACTACACGATCAATTTGATCGGACCGGGCCCTGATCTGAGTCAGAGTTTCAGCGAAACCATCGATTAGAGAACAACAAATACAACCATTAGTCAAACTGATTGTGTCTCCGTCATGGCTTAAAATCAGGGATTCATCAATGTTGACTTCCCCAAAGTCATTAACCACGATGGCTAAACGCCCAATTGTAGAATCGGTTAAAAGATTATTGATCAGACTAGTTTTACCCGCCCCTAGGTAACCCCCGATCACGGTAAAAGGGAGCACGTTTTCAATCATGTGTTTTCAGCTGGAAAAATCTTTCCACCCGACATAGTCCCCCAGATAGGAACATCTCTTAAATCATTAGGGTCAATTGTGTAAGGGTCTTCTTCAAGAATAGCAAGATCAGCAAACTTTCTAGGAGCGATAGATCCGATTTCACCATCCATCTTTAATTGGTATGCCGCACCCAAAGTCACTGCATGTAAAGCTTCATCAACAGTGATTTGCTCTTCAGCACCTAAAACAAATCCAGAAGCAGTCCTACGATTAACAGCAGCCCAAGCAACATGAAGCGAACCTAAAGGAGTCACCGGAGCATCACAATGCATTGATACAGGTACTCCTGCATCAAGAGCGGTTCGGGCAGAATTCATACGAGCAGCTCTATCAGGTCCAACTGTTGAGGTGACGTGCTGATCTCCCCAATACCACGTGTGATTAGAGAACAAATTAACACACATATTTAGAGCCGAAATTCTTCGATATTGCTCTGGGCTCGTAAGTTGACAATGTTGAACGGTGTAGCGGTGATCAGTTTTAGGAAATTCAGATAAGAGAGTCTCGACTGTCTCTAAGAAGACATCAACTGCTTCGTCTCCATTGCAATGTACATGAATCAGCAAACCAGCTTCATGAAAGGGGCGAAGAAGTTCAGTGAGTTGTTCAGGAGGAAAAACCCACATTCCATTCGAACGATCATCAAGATAGCCAGGCCACCGAAGCCGCGCTGTGTAACCTTGGATTGAGCCATCTAACACAACCTTCACTGCCCCTAATCTCAACTTGTCACTAGATTTCTCTTTTGCAATTAATAGGTTCTCTGTTGATGTTTGACTCATGGCCGGAGAATCAAAAATGAACATCCGAGCCGGAAAAGCTTCATTGTCTACAACATCACGCCACTCATCAATAGTTGTTTGATTAGTGGACAAAGGGTTTCCAAGGTCAGTCAAAGTGGTGATCCCTGCTTTATTCGCTAATCGCCCCAAAGCCCATTTTGTATCTTGGGCTTTCATGCGACCAAAAAAAGACCGAAAAACTGTACCAGCGAGTGACATAGCGGCAGGTTCTTGAAGTTCACCAATCGGATTCCCCTCAGCATCCTTTGGTATCCCTTCCATAGGAGTTTCTGAATTGATTCCTTCCAAGTCCATTAATGCGGAGTTGACAGTGGCAAGATGAGCGCTTGCATGTAAGACAAATATTGGTCGAGATAAAGAAACCTGATCTAGGTGACTCCCCACGAGACGTTCTTCAGAAAAATAAATTGGATCTAAGCCCCAAGCCAGCAGAGGTTCATTTGGATCTTCAAGAGAATCGTCGGCTACACGTAAACGATCGATGACCTCATTTATATTTTTACAGCCTGTCCAAATCTTTCCGTTAGGATCCGACCGGTTAAAGAAACCACAATAAGTGTGCATCCATAGCCCCGCAGCCATCCCGTGACTATGGGCTTCGACAAAACCCGGCAAGAGTATTTTCCCAGCGAACGTGTTATCAACTTCGTAATTAGCAATGGAACGCATTTCGTCAAGAGTCCCTGCAGCAAAAAAACGTTCACCCCTTATCGCAACCGCAGAAACAGTAGGTCGAGAGGGGTCCATCGTGTAAATAGCGGCCGCTGGATAGATGGTTGTAACTTCCACACTCACACTCTAGTTCCTATAGGTCTCTTAGATTTCAATTAATCCGTGACAATCTATCTCTTTCGCGTCTAAAGTCAGAATTACCGAAGAGAGGAGGTGGTCCAGATTAGTAGCAAACGTTATGGGACTTCGGAGGTGGGTGGCCGCTAGGCGGTTCTGGACCATCTGGCGAAATTTCGCCAGCCACCCTCAGATTTGGTTGTCAGCATTGGTCCCATCTGGCATAAAGACCGTTCTGAGATATCCAGAAAAGTTCTAACAATTTGAACTCTGGGGATGCACTTTTGTGCATCCCCAGACTATTTTCCACTGAGAAGAAAAAAAGATAGAAAAGGTGACATTAGGAGAGAACGGCAGATAACAGATTCAGAGCGCCTCACCTATAAAAATGATGGCAGCGCTTATCTCGTTCCAATTAAGAAGAAATTTTCTCTTTCTTAGTGTGGCGCCAGATAAGCCAACCAAAAAGAAACTGAAAAGGAAGACGTACGAAGTTTCGCACACGAACATCAGAAGCATCTTCCATACGGATAGTTTTCCCAAACTCGTCAGTCTCAAAACCAACATCGTTGATAAACATGTCAATATTTGCTGGATAAACAGCAACTAATAGAAGTAGTAAGCCCCAAGCCGCTTGACGCCTACTCTTTTTAGGAATAAGCGCTAAACCAAGAAAAATTTCAGCAGTTCCAGATACAAGATTCGCGAAAGTTGGATTCGGAAACCATCTTGGAACAATCGCTTCAAAAAAGTCTTGATTGATGAAGTGGTAAATACCGGCAGCTGCAAACGAGCCCCCAAGGAGAAAAGCTTCAATATCATGTCGCGCATTTTTGTCTCGAAAAATATTACGAGAGTTCATCGATTCTCTTTCTAAAGTTGTTCAAACCTGTATAAACACTATTCCGTTATTCGTATATTCTCCGCTATTCTGCAGGTATGGACAAACCATCAGTTTTTTCTCATAGCCAGTTTCTTGGAGACAAGCGAACACAACAGGTTTACGACCTTGAAGATGTAACGAACGAAGAAGATATGTCAATCATTCTTGACGAGCTACTGTCAGCTGAGACTTTTCTTTGTTTCAGTCCAGACACCCTCGCTGAAGCCCGAAATCGTGGATATCGACTTCGTTCAGTCTGATTAACCGCCGGTCTGTTCTCGGATGAGATTCAGTGCGCTTCCTGCTTTAAACCATTCAATCTGATCTTGCGAAAGAGTGTGCTTTACCAAAATATCTGTTGAAGAACCATCTGCATGTGAAACTCGGATTTGAACTGGAACTCCGGGGGCCAAGCTAGACAATCCAAGAATTGAAATGCGGTCATTCTCTCCTATGGAGTCATAATCTGATGAATTAACAAAAGTTAAGGCAAGTACTCCTTGTTTTTTCAAGTTTGTTTCATGAATGCGAGCAAAGGAACGTGCTAACACGGCTTTCGCTCCGCGGAAACGAGGTTCCATAGCGGCATGTTCTCGTGACGAACCTTCACCCATATTTTCGTCACCGATAGCGACCCAAGCTATGCCCGCTTCGTGGTAACGCTTAGCGATCTCAGGGTAGGGGCGACACTCTCCATCAGTTACATCAAGTCCGACTCCCACCTCACCAGAAAATGCGTTCACAGCACCCATATATAGATTTCCAGAAATGTTTTCAAGATGCCCGCGATAAGTCAACCAAGGTCCTGCCATTGAAATATGGTCAGTGGTGCACTTGCCTTGTGCTTTTAACAGGACAGGCATGTCAACAAAATCTTCCCCATTCCAAGCTTCGAAAGGAGTTAGGACTTGAAGGCGTTCACTTGAAGGAGATACGACTACGTCTATGTGGGAGCCATCTTCTGGAGGTGCCTGAAAAGTATCCTCTCCCGGGTCAAATCCATCTGCAGGTAATTCAATACCGTCTCCCACAAAAAGGCGAACTTCCTCACCGTGATCGTTTATTAGCGTGTCTCGGGCCGGGTCAAAATCAAGACGTCCCGCCAAAGTTAAAGCGATCACAGTTTCTGGAGAAGTGACAAAAGCATGGGTTGTTGCGTAACCATCATTTCGTTTTGGAAAGTTTCGGTTGTAACTCGTAACAATTGAATTAGGTATACCATCATCCAAATCCTGCCTATCCCATTGCCCGATACACGGACCACAAGCATTAGCGAGAACAGTTGCACCTAAAGCCTCAAAGTCTGCAAGTAACCCATCTCTTTCAATGGTGGCTCTAACTTGTTCAGATCCAGGTGTGACTAGCAGAGGGATCTTAGCGGTCAGCCCTTTGTTGGCTGCATCACGCGCTATTGAAGCCGCTCGAGTTATGTCCTCATAGGAAGAGTTAGTACAAGACCCTATTAAGCCTGCGCTTACTTCAATTGGCCATCCGTTTGCTTTGGCTTCTTCACCTAAATCTGACACTGGTCTAGCCAGATCAGGGGTGTGTGGTCCGTTGATATGCGGAGACAAGGTCGAGAGGTCAATTTCAATAACTTGATCAAAAAAATCTGAGGGGTTGGATTCAACTTTGCTATCAGCTCTTAAGTGTTCAGCGACGTTGTTTGCTGCGTCAGCTGTTTCTTCCCTGCCAGTTGCTTTCAAGTAACGGGCGATAGCTTCGTCGTAAGCGAATAGAGAAGTTGTAGCCCCAATTTCTGCTCCCATATTGCATATGGTGGCTTTACCAGTAGCAGAAAGGCTTCTCGCCCCGGGGCCAAAATACTCAACGATTGCTCCGGTGCCGCCTTTTACCGTCAAGATTTCTGCAACTTTCAGAATCACATCTTTCGGGGCAGCCCAGCCGTCAAGCTCACCAGTCAGGTGAATGCCGATTAATTTGGGCCATTTTGCATTCCAAGGAAACCCGGTCATGACGTCCACTGCGTCGGCGCCACCAACCCCAATTGCGATCATTCCTAATCCGCCCGCATTTGGGGTGTGACTATCTGTTCCGATCATCATTCCACCCGGGAAGGCATATTGTTCAAGAACAACTTGGTGAATTATTCCGGACCCTGGTTTCCAAAACCCTGCTCCGTAGCGAGCACAAACAGACTCAAGGAATGAATAAACTTCCTCGTTGCCATCTACCGCAGTCAGAAGATCTGTTTTTCCATCGATCTTTGCTTGGATCAGATGATCGCAATGAGTGGTTGTTGGTACCTGAACTTCATTTAATCCTGCGGTCATGAATTGAAGCCAAGCCATTTGTGCTGTGGCATCTTGCATGGCGACACGATCAGGTCTCATATCAACATATGAAACCCCACGTTCTAAATCAGTATTCTCTGGGTCGTCGAGATGGTTTATAAGTATTTTCTCTGCGAGAGTAAGAGGCCGCCCTAACGTGTCTCTTCCTTTTTGAATACGGGTTTCAAGAGTGGAATAAACTTTATTTATAAGTTCGATAGGAGTGGAAGCAGCTACTGTCATACTTCAAGTATCTACGAAGTTTCTGGATTTAACTGACTATTCAGGCATAAAAATCTTTGTTTTTTCTAATTCCCAAAGTTCTATAATTATTTGATCAGAAAAATCGCCATTTTTGTTGCCCCTAAGCTTTATTTGATGGTCTTACGCGTAGTTCTTGCTGCCCGCCACCACAGGCCCCCCGAACAGGCTGCTAAGTTTCGACAATGGGCATAGTTGAGGAAGATATAAGGAGAGTTCGGGACGAGACCGACATCGTCCAAATCATCAATCAACACACTCAACTACGAAAAGTTGGTACTCGCTGGCAGGGATCGTGTCCTTTTCATGATGAGAATACTCCCTCTTTTTCAGTCAACTTTGAACTTGGGGTTTATTATTGTTTTGGATGTCGTGCTAGTGGAGACGCAATCACGTTTGTTAGAGAAAAAGAAAATCTTGATTTCGCTGGAGCAGTTGAATATTTAGCAGCGAAAGCAAATATTTCGCTCAGATATACCGACAAAAATGAAAATGAAACCAAAGGACGCAGGCAAGAACTTTTAGAACTTGTTGGAAAGGCAGTCAATTTTTATCATGACTGTCTTATTAATCAACCTGAAGCCCGCCCGGCTCGCGAGTATTTAAAATCACGCGGTTACAACAGGGAAATAGCCGCACAGTTCTCTTTGGGTTGGGCGCCAGCCGAGTGGGACAATTTAGCAAAACATTTACACGTTTCTGCAGAAGATCTCCAAGACGCAGGTTTGGGTGGGTTAAATCGTTATGGCAAACAATATGACTTTTTTCGAGATCGCGTAATGTTTCCGATCTTTAATGAAAGAGGAGAACCTGTTGGATTTGGGGGGCGGCAACTTCCGGAAGGGGAAGGACCTAAATATAAAAACACTTCTGATGCGGCCAAAATTTATTCAAAGAGTCAAGTTCTCTATGGCCTTAATTGGGCAAAAACGGAAGCAGGAAGATTAAGCGAAATAGTTGTATGCGAAGGCTACACCGATGTGATTGGGGCTCATTTAGCTGGAATAGAAAGAGCTGTAGCAACTTGTGGTACTGCTATGACCTCTGATCATGCGAAAAAACTCAGACGTTTCGCTCCAAGAATTGTTTTAGCCTATGACGCAGATAATGCGGGCCAAGCCGCCGCTGAAAGGGTATATGGCTGGGAAGAAGAATTTGAATTGGAATTCGCTATTGCAGACCTTCCAGAAGGTTCAGACCCAGGCGAGTTATCTAGAAAGGACCCAGCGGCTCTTCGTCGAGCTGTTGAAGAGGCAAAACCGTTTCTTCAGTTTCTTATAGATCGAGAGTTAAAACGTGGAGATCTCTCTACACCTGAACGGCAGGTACGTACAGCTGAAGAGGCAGCACGACTTGTTACTGAGCACCCAAATCCAATGGTTAGGGATTCATATGTGATTCAAATAGCTGATACTTGCCATGTGAACCCTGAGGACCTTCGCCGTCGAATGCAAGATCTTGCCCCCAGAACACCAACGCAGAAGAGAATTAGCGAAGAAGGAATAGAAAAAGAAAAAGTATTCAAGATAGAAATCGCAGAAGTCGAAAGACAGGCTTTAGAAATTCTTCTCCACAGACGAGAAGAAATAGTCGACTATTTACTACCGGCTTTATTTTTAACCGGAGTGGCGCGAGAAGCATATGAAACAGTTGAAGATGCCAATGGGGATTTTCACGCCGCGCGGGAAATGGCAGAAGAATCGGTGTCGTCAATACTGGTTGAAGTAGTGGCGAGCGAAGCCACTGAAGAGGATTCTTTAGGAGTACTTTCAAGATTATTGGCATTAGCTGCAGAGCAAAAAGCAGCAGAATTGTCTGCAGTCGCAAAACGTGAAGACAATTACGACAGAGAACTCCTAGATGATATTCAGTATTTGCGTAGTCAAGTAGCAACTCTTAGAGAAGTTCCAGAAGATGTCAAGGCACTCAAGCCGCTACTTGAATGGTTTAGGAGCGCTACGTCTTGAAACAAGAAAACGGATCTAAATTGCCGCAATGGGAAAATGTGGATCCTCACGAATTTTCACGCCTCATTCGTCACGGAAAGGTCAGTGGCCAACTAAGTCTTGATGAAATACTGGAAGTGTTAAGGGACGCAGAATTGATGCCTTCATTAGTAGCGGAGGTGAGAGAAGCGCTCGAAAAAGAAGGCATCTCTCTTGATGATCAAGTTGTAGCCCAAGAAGGTAGTGAGCCACAAGAGGGCGAGATGAAAATAATTCTCCCCCCTAAACGCAACCTCAAGCGGCGACGCAATAAAAAAAATGTCTCCGAAAAAAGTGGATCTTCAGACTCGACACAACGGTATTTAAGTGAAATTGGCGAAGTTGCTTTACTTGAACCTCAAGAAGAAGTTGATTTGGCGATGGA